>Ga0302288_1000091_pt1 | contig 83086 bp, 71 predicted proteins | sample III_Fen_N1_1_FD_194549 | JGI IMG/M metagenome (GOLD analysis project Ga0302288, IMG submission 194549) | Peat permafrost microbial communities from Stordalen Mire near Abisko, Sweden - III_Fen_N1_1 | ecosystem: Environmental > Terrestrial > Soil > Wetlands > Permafrost | place: Sweden: Abisko... | reverse complement strand
ACCCTTCACGACAGCTTGGAAGGATGTGGTCATCAACTACACCAGCACGGTCAATAACAGTTTTCTGCTGTTCCAGCACGGAGACTTCGTAGGTGACATCTGGATTAAGAATATCAAGTTTGAAAAGTCCGTGCAAGGTAAGAAAGCGACCCGTAGCTGTATCGTGATGAATGCCACGGCAAAGAATGCGAATGTATGGGATAACCAGTTCTGGATTAAGCCAGGCAGTTTTAATGTGGGTGATACCTATGAGTTCTCGGCCGAAGTGCGTGCAGACAATGCAGCCAAAGCTACCACTCAAATACATAACGCTCCGGGAAATTACGTAAACTATCAGGCCATTGGAGATGTCAACTTCACAACAGATTGGAAGACAGTGACCAAAACAGGATCATTAGCTTATGCCGGACAGTCAATCGCTTTCAACCTCAACGAATATGCCGGTGCCAACGCCTATTATTTCGATAACATCAGTTTCAAGGTAAATGGGGTGGAACGCGTGATGAACGGTTCATTAGATGGAACCGATGTTTCCTCGTTTGCATGGAAGCACTACGGCGATGCCTCTGTTACCAACGCCACCATCAAAACAGACTACCTATACGTTCAACTACCTCAGAGCATTCCATTGTCAGCTCAGGTGAAACATGACACGCTGGTCTATGCCATGAACCGATGGATAGGTGGTATAATGACTGCCTGCGGCGGTAAAGTAAAGGCGTGGGACGTGGTCAATGAATCCATCTCGGGAGGCGATTCCAACGGCGATGGGGTGTATGACCTTCAGCATAACAACGGCGATGACAGCAATTTCTTCTGGCAGGATTACATGGGCGATCTGGAATATACCCGTCAGGCAGTACGGCTGGCTCGTTTGCAATATGCCAATTCAATGGCTTCAAAAGGTGGTGACGATGGTAAACTGAAGTTGTTTGTGAATGACTACAATCTGGAAAGTGATTGGGACGGTAACGGCAAACTGAAATCGCTCATTAAGTGGATAGAACGTTGGGAAGCCGACGGTGTAACAAAGGTAGACGGCATCGGCTCACAGATGCACATATCGTGCTATATGGATGACGCTACCCAGACCAGCAAGAAGAATGCTATTGAGAACAGTTTCAGACTCATGGCGGCTTCCGGCAAACTGGTCCGTATCAGTGAATTGGATATGGGTATGGTCGATGCCAGCGGTAACAACGTGGCAACAGCCGATATGACGGAAGACATGCATCAGCACATGGCAGCTCTTTACGAATGGATCGTGAAGAAATACCTGGAGATTATTCCAGCTAGCCAACAGTGGAGCATCTGCCAGTGGTGTGCGACTGATTCGCCGACGAACAGCGGATGGCGTGCTGACACGCCTGTAGGTCTGTGGACACTTGGCTGGTACCGCAAGCATACCTACGCCGGTTTCGCACGTGGTCTGGGAGCGCCACAAGACCCAACAGGGATTTATCGCATCTTGGACAATTCAAACAAACTGTCGCCATCCATCATTTACGATCTGAATGGTCGCCAATTAGGAAAAGACTTTGGACCACTCCCAGCAGGCATTTACATCCAAAACGGCAAAAAGTACGTGAAGCGTTGATAGTAAAAAATTTGTTTAGTCGTTTAATTTTAATCATTGTTACCGCCGTAACAGTTACGGTGGTAACAGAACGTACGACTATGAAGTTTTATAACCGAATTAGCGAATTGGCAAAGGAAGGCAGTCAAACCGTGCCATTGGTTCATGCTGGGAGCCAAGAGGCTGTTTAATTGTCGTTGGAGGATATGTAATCTATTCTTATATATTGCTCCAGTAGCGCTCCCCTCAGTACGGGAATTTGGGGATTGCTTGCGTCCATTCCGCCGGGATGGGCAGATTCGGCTCCGACTCGAGGCACTAAAAACCTTCACGCTTACGGCTAAAACCTCAAAGCGTCGGTCACTCGCGTTCCTTCCTCGGAAGATGAGGTTTTTTAACGCCTTCACTGCTCGGTTTTCTTAACGCGCCTTAGCGCAACTACGCCGAACCTGCCCATCCCAATTCCATTCCCTGCAACCAACACCCAACTTCCCTTCCTTCACTCCGCTTTCACTTCGATTAAGGTTACTGCCACCGCAAATTAAGCGCTGTCAACCTATTATCTTTCGAACGGCTTTAAATATGTTACATATAAGTAACATTTGTGTAATTTGCAAAACAAGTAAAAATAGTTAAAGAGAAATGTAGATGAAATATTAAAATACATATATTTGCAAATAAAGCTACTGTACTACACCGAAAGAGTGGTGAAAATCGAGGTTGGCATCAACCAATTGTAGGAATTGGACGACTAAATAATTAATATGCCATGCAAAAAATAATTTATTTTATAATTTCTTTTTTTGCAGTTACATCGATAAATGCAGCGAATATTGAGTTGGTCGGAATCCTAGATCAATCATCATCAATTACCGGTTATGTAAGGGATGCAGCGTTTTATAATGATACTTGTTATTTTATTTCTGGTGATCGTCATAGTGTTGTAATGTCGACACCAAACGGTGCAAGAATCTATAATTTTTTGACACAGATGTCGTTTGGTAGAGCTATGAGGATTTATGTGAACGACATACATGTAATTATTCAGGATGATAAAGTGATTAAAATCTATAAAAAAAGTGGTCAATTGGTAAGACAAATTGCATTACCATTACTTGTCAATACCTCCTATTTCTGGATAAGGAACAAAACTGAAATAATGGCAGCAACTAGTAATCAGTTGCTTGTTTATGATTATAATACAGGGAATATATTGGCTAATAAAGTTATTAACGGAATTTTTGCTTCTTATAGTTTTGCTAACGACGGTCAGCAATTATTCTATTCTGAAGGTGAACGACTGATAAAATATAGTTACTCGAACAACACAATCAATGAATATGACATTACTACACCAAGAATATTTGAGATGGCGAATGATACAAGTAGATATTATTACTTTGCATGTTGCGGAGCCAACAAATCATTGTGGTTTGATTATTACAAGAGAGACTCAGTATTTGTTATGAACTCAGATTTTTCCAGCATGATAGATAAATACCAAATTTTTCAGAATGTTGTACCTCCTTCCGGCGAACAATTGGAATTGGAGTCAGGTAATCCACACATGAAAATATATTACGATCAAAAAAAGAGTAAATATTATTTGTTAAAGATGAATAGTAATTTTGTAACGATTTATAAGATAATTGAATAAATCAAAAATGCTTCATTTTGGTTAAATTAATGACTCGACTAAAAACCACTTTTGATTGTAAAAATTAATGCAATGGTACTATCTGTTTATATTGGCAGATTTGCCTATATCAACATACCAATGGTTAAGTGGGTGCCAAGTTTGCCCATAATTTTTAGGTTTGTTCGGGGGGCGTAGGGGTTGAAGAGAATTTCTTGCAGGAGTTAAAAGTCTTCCGTCATCAGACCCTGCTCTGATTAGTAGATTCTTACACTACCCCCCCCTCCCGGCGGAACGGAAACTGGGTCATGTTACGGAAAAAACAAGGGGGTATTTAAACGCGGGCTTGTTCGATCAGGGCCTTGATGGCGTCGAAGTCATCGGGGGCGAACCAGTGGTAGGCAGGGTCGCGGCGGAACCAGGTTAGTTGTTTTCGGGCGTATTTGTGGGTGTTGAACTGGATTTTTGTGACCGCCTCGTCGAGTGTGCCTTGCCCGTCAAAGTAATCGAACAGTTCTTTGTAGCCAACCGTATTCAGCGCATTCAGGTGTTTGAAAGGATATAAGAAACGTGCCTCTTCCACTAAACCATTGTTGACCATCTGCAAAACACGTTTGTCAATGCGCTCGTACAACAAGGTGCGATCCATATTCAGGCAGATTTTGATGATGTTGAACGGGCGTTGCTTGGGCGTGTGCAGGTGAAAGGAGGAAAACGGTTTGCCGGTCATCAGGCAGATTTCAAGGCCGTGAAGCACCCGTTTGGGGTTGCTTTTATCAACCCGTGCGTAGTAAACGGGATCCAGCGTTGACAGTTCGGCCAGCAGGGCATCCAATCCTTCTTCCTTAAGGCGTGCCTGAAGTTCCGTACGAAGAATCGGGTCCACATCCGGCATGTCGTCAATGCCGTTGCAGACAGCATCGATGTACATCATGGAGCCGCCCGTCATTAACACGGTATCGTGGGTGCTGAACAACTCGTTCAATAGAGATAGCACGTCTACCTCGAAGCGGGCTGCACTGTAACGATCGTGCATGTTGATGGATCCAATGAAATAATGGGTGACCCGTGACAGTTCCGCTGCTGTTGGAGCGGCGGTGCCAATGCGCATTTCACGGTAAATTTGGCGGGAATCGCAGGACAAGATGGGGGAGTGTAGCCATTCGGCCAATTCAAGGCTTAATGCTGTCTTTCCAATGCCGGTTGGCCCGGTGAGAACCACCAAGGTCTTCACCCTGGAACGATTAAAATTCCGATTCTGTGGAAGGTTCCTCTATATCGCCCAACCCGGAGAAACCATCGGCATCCAGTTCATCCATGTCGAAATCCTGGTCGCCGTAGAAATCTTCATCCAGGTTCAATTTAATCGAATTATCCGTTGTCAATTCTTCGAAGTTGGTGGTCTGGGCGGGGGCATCGCCTTCAGCCAGCAAACACTTGGGACTGGCCACTGTTTTGTTCGGAATCAGCTGGAAAAGCTCCATGAAAAAAGACCGCTCGGTTAGGTAATCAAACACAAACAAGAGCTTTTGGCCTTCGTCCTCAATCAGTTCGCTAAGCTTGGTAACATCCATAATCCAGCTGTCCACTTCCGGGCTGCTGTCCATTTCGATGAGGGTGACTTCCGTCTCCTTTTCCCAATCATCGTTGCAAATGAAAAATGAACTCATCTGATCGGGTGTGTAATCAACACTCTCCAGGATGGCCTTGTGTAAATCAAGGAAGGTGGCTTCTGAATCGATGGCAATCTCGCGCACGAATGTGTCCACCTCGTCGGACAGAATTCGAAATTTATAGACCATTGTAACTACTTTTTTATCGTTAGAAATAACCTTTAATGATGCCTCTGGGGGAATTTTTCACAAACAGGATGATCTCATCGCGCTCCTTGGTGGCAGGTAATTCAGCCTCAATGCGTTCGACGGCGTCGCTGTTGTTCAATCCCGATTGGTAAAGGTAACGATATATTTCTTGAATATCTTTGATCTGGTCGTTGGAAAAATCACGGCGACGCAGGCCGATGGAGTTGATTCCGCAGTAGGCGATGGGCTCTCTGGCAGCCTTAATATAAGGCGGTACGTCTTTGTTTATTTTAGATCCCCCCTGAATCATCGTGTGTGAACCGATGCGCGAGAACTGGTGAACCAAGGTGCCTCCACCGATGATCGCAAAATCATCTACTACCACCTCGCCGGCCAACTGCACGCAGTTGGACATAATGACGTTGTTTCCCACGACACAGTCATGCGCGACGTGACAATAGGCCATAATGAGGCAATTGTTGCCAACCACGGTCTTTCCCTTCGAGGCTGTTCCCCGGTGGATGGTGACAAATTCACGGATGATGGTATTATCACCTATCTCGACAGTGGTATCCTCACCGCCAAATTTCAAGTCCTGAGGCGTGGCGCCGAGAACGGCTCCCGGGAAGATGACACAATTTTTTCCGATGCGTGTGCCTTCCAATATGGTCACGTTTGAACCGATGCGTGTACCTTCTCCAATGACCACATTTTTGTCGATGGAAACAAATGGTTCGATGACGACGTTGGGGGCTATCTTGGCATCGGGGTGAACGTAAGCTAATGGTTGTCTCATAGGATAAAGATGCACAAATTATTTATTTTTTACAACCTGGGCCATAAATTCGGCTTCGGAGACAATCTTATCACCTACGAAAGCATACCCTTTCATACTGACAATGCCCCTACGGATCTTGTCCATCAAGTCAAGTCTGAAAATCAGGGTATCACCGGGTACGACCTTATGACGGAATTTGACACCGTCAATTTTCAAGAAGTACGTAGAATATTTTTCCGGATCGGGTAACGAGTTAAGAATGAGTAATCCGCCTGTCTGTGCCATGGCTTCAACGATTAATACACCCGGCATGACAGGCTCTTGGGGAAAGTGTCCGATAAAAAATTGCTCGTTGCCGGTTACGTTTTTGATACCTACCACATGGCGTTCGCTCAGCTCGATGACTTTGTCCACCAATTGGAATGGCCAACGATGGGGCAGGAGCTGTTTGATACGAATGTTATCCAGTATGGGTGGCACATCCGGGTTATTCACCGGTGCTTGAATGTCTTGTTTCTTAATTTCTTTACGAATAAGTCTGGCCAGTTGATTGTTGATCTTGTGGCCGGGACGGGTAGCAATAATGTGTCCTTTTAAGGGTTTCCCGATCAAGGCCAGATCACCGACCAAATCCATCAACTTATGGCGGGCCGGTTCGTTGTCGTACTTGAGGGGTTTGTTGTTGATGTACCCGAGCTGGTTCACCAACTTGTGTGGGATGTTCATCGTGTCGGCTAGCGTATCTAATTTGTCCTGTGACAACTCCTGGTCGTAAATGACCAATGCGTTGTCCAGGTCGCCACCCTTGATGAGGTTGTGTTTGAGCAAAAGTTCCACTTCCCGAACAAAGACAAACGTTCTGCTATCAGAAACCTCTTCGGCAAATTCAGCCAAGTTGTTGAGTCGAGCGAATTGGTTGTTCAGGATGCAGGAAGAATAACTGATCAATGTCGTTATGCTGAATCCATTGTAGGGAAGGATGATGAGAGAAGAACCTGTTTCCGGATCTTTCACCTCAATGCGGTTTTTCACCACATAGTATTGCTTGTCGTATTCCTGAGCCACTGTTCCTGCCTGTTGGATGGCATTGATAAATAAAATGGCGCTTCCGTCTAAAATGGGCATTTCCGGCCCGTCAATTTCAATCCGGCAGTTATCAATTTCTGAAGCCCACAGGGAGGCCATTGCGTGTTCGATGGTGCTTACTTGTATGCCGCCTTTGTCAAGAACTGTGCCCCTTTCAGTCTGGTGAACATTTTCAGCCAGTGCCTCAATTTCAGGTTTTTCAGGAAGGTCAGTGCGTACAAATATATAGCCTGTGTTGGGTGGAGCAGGAAAAAAACGAGCCGTAATGTGAAGGCCCGTATGCAATCCCTTTCCAGATATACTGAAGTCGGTTTTTAACGTTCGTTGGTTTAGCATGTAACTACTTTTTTATCAAGTCGTTGAGTTTAATAACCTCTTTTCGTAACGCGAAAACCTCGAGGTTTAATTCGGGTAGTTTCTTATAAACGGCAAAAGACCGTGCAAATTGTCTGGCCTGGATGGCCGGATAACCCAAATATGGTGTTGAAGCATCAGTGATGCTGTTGGATATGCCACTTTGGGCACCAATATGGACGCCATCTGCAATCTTGATGTGGCCGGCAAAGCCAACCTGACCACCAAACATGCAGTTTCTGCCTACCTTGGTGGAACCGGCAAAGCCTGTCTGCGCAGCTACGACGGTATTTTCTCCAATTTCGACATTGTGTGCCACCTGAATCAAGTTGTCCAGTTTAACTCCCCTATGAATGATGGTGGAGCCCATGGTGGCCCTATCTATTGTGGTATTGGCGCCAATTTCAACGTTATCTTCGATGATGACGTTGCCGATTTGTGCAATCTTTGTATAGTTCCCTTCCGTTTGAGGCGCAAACCCGAACCCGTCTCCTCCAATCACGGCACCCGATTGAAAGATGCAACCGTTTCCAATGACACAGTCATCCATAATCTTGACACCGGGATAAAGGACGCAGTCGTTTCCGATGGAAACCCGTTCGCCGATATACACCTGGGGGTGAATCTGCGCATTGTCACCAATAACGGTTCCTTCGCCGATTACACTAAAGCAACCAACATAGGCATTCTCTCCAATAGTGGCAGTTGAGTCAATGGAAGTGCGCGTGTCAATACCTGTTTTTGTTTTCCTGGCAGTTGAAACCAACTCCAGCAACTTTGCCAAGCAGGCGTATGCATTTTCTACCCGGATAAGCGTGGCGCTTATGGGTTGTTCGGGAATGAAGTCGTTGTTGACCAACACCACACTTGCCTTTGTCTCGTAGATGTAGGGCGTATATTTGGGATTGGCCAGGAAGGTTAATGTTCCGGGAGTTCCCTCTTCAATTTTAGAAACGTTGAAAATGATTACTGAATCATCCCCTTCTACGGTTCCTTGCAAGAAGTCAGCAATCTGTCGGGCTGTATAGGTCATTACAGAAAATTTGGGCAAAAATACAAAAATATCGGTATTCATACCACTATTGAACACTCAAATCCTATTATTTTATCCGCATTCGACAGTACGCCCACTTACACACTTCCTTTGAGAGAAGTTCCAAATTGAGCATATCCGAGGCTGCAGTGATGGGACGAATCGTACCATCGTTATAGAGGATGTCAATGCTGTCTTCGTCTGCGCTGTAAATATTGGTACTCACGGTACTCGATGAGAGTAAGAAACCGGCTTCCTCCAAACCAATGTGATAAACATCGGCCAGTAGTTTCTTATCGCGTTCGATGGCCAACGGAGAGGGAGGATCCTTGGATAGTTCCATCTTGAACAAGTTGCGTTCAATCAGGCAGCGGCACAACAACGATAGGATTCTATCCTCGTGATGTTGCCATGCCTTGATGGCCGACCAAATGTCGGTATCGTCCAGTTCGATGAAATGGTCGAGTGAAGACTCATCCATGATACCCGGACGTTGTTTCCCGGTCAAAAAATGGGTGAGAGCCTCCGATGCTGGTACTGATTTTCCTTCAATAAGGAGCATCCTGGCCCTCCTGATGACGTTTTCCAGCATCTTCTCTGCAGCCAACGAGGTCTTGTGCAAGTATACCTGCCAGTACATCAGATTGCGGGAAATCAGGTAATTTTCAATGGAGTAGATACCCTTGGCCTCAACAACCAGTCGGTCGTCCACCACGTTGAGCATTTTGATGAGTCGAGCGGAACCGATGTTACCTTCGCTGACGCCCGTGAAAAAGCTGTCCCTGCGCAGGTAGTCCAACCGGTCCATGTCAAGGTTGCCGGAAACGAGCTGGTGCAGGAAGCGTTTGGGGTATTCGTCCTTGAATAGTTGGATAGCCCTGTCCAATTTTCCACCCATCTCCCGGTTCATGCGCTGCATAAGCAGCAACGAAATGGTTTCGTGCGAAACGCCGTCAACCAACACGTGCTCCAGCGCATGGGAAAAGGGGCCGTGCCCCACATCGTGCAACAGGATGGCGGCCACAACGGCATCGGCTTCTTCGTGGGTAATGTCGTGCCCTTTATTTCTCAGGTGTTGCACGGCTTCCATCATCAGGTACATGGCGCCCGTCGTATGCATGAAGCGCGTATGTTGCGCACCGGGGTAAACGAATGAGGATATGCCCAGTTGTTTGATGCGGGTTAATCGATGCAGGAAACGATGTTCAAATACATCGTACAAGAACCCCGTTGGCAAATTGATAAAGCCAAACACAGGGTCATTGATGATTTTTCGTTTTTCCATGATCGATTCCATTGGTTGCTTTGTCTCAGTCAGGTAGGTAACCGGACATTTCTTGTTGAACCATAAAGGCTTCTGCACCCGCTTTTTCGGCGAAGTGGAGGCCGTTGTCCGCGTACAGGATTTGTCGCGATGAATTAACCAGCAGGCCGCAAGTGCTGTTCATGCCGTATTTCACCACATCGGCCAAGCTGCCCCCCTGGGCACCGACACCGGGCACAAGCAGGAAATGATCGGGCACCAACTTCCTGACTTCGGCGAACCGTTCGCCCTGGGTGGCTCCGACCACGTACATGAGTTGGTCGTCAGAAGCCCATTTTTGAGAAGTCTTCAGCACTTTCTCGTAGAGTTGTTCGCCGGAAGCGTCCTTCAGGAGTTGGAAATCGCCGGAACCTTTGTTGGAAGTAAGCGCCAACAAGATGACCCACTTGTCCGGATAGGTCAGGAAGGGGGAAACGCTGTCTTCGCCCATGTAGGGGGCTACGGTTACAGCGTCGAAGGGCAGGTCTTCGAAAAAACTGGCGGCATACATGGCGGAGGTGTTGCCAATGTCGCCCCGTTTCGCGTCGGCGATGATGAACTGGTCGGGGTAATTGGAGCGAATGTAGCGAACGGTCTTTTCAAGAGCCATCCAGCCATTTACCCCGTAACATTCGTAAAAGGCCAGGTTGGGTTTATAGGCTACACATAGTTTTGCGGTTGCGTCAATGATGGCTTTGTTGAACGAAAAGAGCGGGTCGGCCTCCTCCAATAAATGAGGGGGTATTTTTGCCAAATCAGTGTCCAAGCCCACGCACAGGAAGGACCTTTTTTTCAGGATGTTGGCGTAGAGTTCTTGTTTGTTCATAGTAGGTATCGAAAAGAGTTAGATGGATGACTTGAGTCGTTCGGCGTTCTCGGCGATAATGAGTTGGTCAATGACCTGTTGAATATCCCCGTTCATGAAAAACGATAGGTTGTAGAGTGTCATGTTGATGCGGTGGTCGGTAACCCTGCCCTGCGGGTAGTTGTAAGTGCGGATCTTAGCCGAACGGTCGCCGGTGGATACCATGGTCTTACGTGTAGCAGCGACACCGTCGATGTACTTTTGGTACTCCATATTATAAATGCGGGTGCGCAGTTCGGTCATGGCTTTTGCCTTGTTCTTGAGCTGCGACTTTTCATCCTGGCATTGCACCGTGATGCCGGTGGGTATATGCACCAAGCGGATGGCTGAATAGGTGGTGTTGACAGATTGACCGCCGTTTCCGGAAGCGCAAAACGTGTCCACCCGTATGTCGGAGTCCTTGAGGTCGATGTCGAATTCTTCGGCTTCCGGCAACACGGCCACTGTGGCAGCCGATGTATGCACGCGTCCCTGGGTTTCCGTGGCGGGGACACGTTGTACACGGTGTACCCCGGATTCGTACTTGAGAGTGCCGTAGACGCCTTCGCCCGTAACGGTGAAGATGATTTCCTTGTAGCCTCCGGAGGTGCCTTCACTTGTGGAGGTAACTTCGACGCGCCAGCCCTTGTTTTCACAGTAGCGGACATACATGCGGAACAAGTCACCTGCGAAAATGGCGGCTTCATCTCCACCGGTACCACCCCTGATTTCCACGATAGCGTTTTTGGCGTCTTCCGGATCGGTGGGTATGAGCAACAATTTGATGGCTTCCTCCTGTTCGGGAAGTTTGGTTTGGCTTTCATCCAATTCCTGCCTAGCCATTTCACGAATGTCAGCATCCGATTCGCTGGCCAGCAGTTCCTTCGCTTCATCGATGTTTCTCAACAAGCCCTCGTAGATGCGTTTGGCGGCGGCTATCCGTTCCAGTTCGCGGTATTCCTTATTGAGCTTCACGTACCGCTTCATGTCGGTAACCACCTCAGGATCGGTGATCAACAAGGCCACTTCGTCGAAGCGGTGTAGCACCCCATCCAATTTTGTCAGAAACCGTGTATCCGCCATGGTTCAATTATACAGGAAAGTGCCGTAGGAACTTTCGATGGTGAGTTGCTTGTGGTTTGACGCTTCAACGCGTCCAACGATGCGAGCTTCGATGCCGAAGTGACCGGCGATGTCCATCACGGCTTGGGCTTTTTGCGGATCCAGGTACACCTCCAACCGGTGGCCCATATTGAACACCTGGTACATTTCTTTCCAGTCGGTACCCGATTCGTGTTGGATAAGAGTAAACAGCGGCGGGGTGGGGAAGAGATGGTCCTTGATCACATGCACGTTGTCCACGAAGTGAAGGATTTTTGTTTGTGCACCGCCTGAACAATGCACCATGCCGTGAATGTCGGCCCGCATGGCTTCCAGCAGTTGCTTCACGAAAGGAGCGTAGGTTCTGGTAGGAGACAAGACCAGCAGCCCGGCGTTAAGGGGGCTGTCTTCTACCGGGTCGGTCAGTTTTTTTCCGCCGGCGTAAATCAAGTCAGCAGGAACGGCCGCGTCGAAACTTTCCGGGTATTTCTCCGCCAGATAATGCGCGAACACGTCGTGTCTGGCTGAAGTTAGTCCGTTGCTGCCCATGCCGCCATTGTAGGACGTTTCATAGGTGGCTTGTCCGAATGATGCCAGACCGACAATGACGTCGCCGGGTTGAATGTTGGCGTTGTCGATGACCTGGTCGCGTCTCATGCGGCAGGTTACTGTACTATCTACAATAATGGTTCGTACCAAGTCGCCCACATCGGCCGTCTCACCGCCGGTTCCGTACACGCCGATTCCCATGGCGCGCAGTTCGGCCAGCAGGTCGTCGGTGCCCTGGATGATGGCGGAAACCACTTCGCCGGGTATCAGCAACTTGTTACGGCCAATGGTGGAAGACACCAATATGTTGTCAACGGCACCCACGCACAACAAATCGTCGATGTTCATGATCAGGGCGTCCTGGGCAATGCCTTTCCACACCGATACATCACCTGTTTCCTTCCAGTACAGGTAGGCTAAGGATGATTTGGTACCGGCTCCGTCGGCGTGCATGATGTTGCAGTAGTCGGAATCACCGCCCAACAGGTCGGGGATGATTTTGCAGAATGCCTTGGGAAACAATCCTTTGTCAATATTCTTGATGGCGTTGTGGACGTCTTCCTTAGATGCGGACACACCGCGCGACAAGTATCGTTGGTTGCTCATGTTTACTTATTCAGGTAGGCCGTCACGTTCGCTTCAATGCGTTTGGCCAAATTAGTCAGGTCGGCCTTGATAAAGGACTCGCCCACAATGTTTTCATAGAGTTCGATGTACCGTTCAGATACGCTCATGCAGTATTCGGGGCTCATAAACGGTACTTGTTGGCCGTCCTTGCCCTGGAACCCGTTTTCAATGAGCCATTGGCGGACAAACTCCTTGGACAACTGTTTCGGCTCTTCGCCTTTGGCGAATGTTTCATCGTAACCTTCCAAATAGAAGTAGCGCGAGGAGTCCGGGGTATGAATCTCGTCCATGAGGATGATCTCTCCGTCTTTTTTACCAAACTCGTATTTGGTGTCTACGAGGATAAGTCCTTGGGAAGCGGCAATCTCGGTCCCTCTGGCGAAGATAGCCTGCGTGTAGGCTTCCAGCTTTTCGTAATCCTCCTGGCTCACGATACCTTGAGCGATGATTTCTTCCTTGGAAATATCCTCGTCGTGACCTTCCTTGGCCTTGGTGGTTGGGGTGATGATGGGGGTTTTGAACGGTTGGTTCTCCTTCATGCCTTCGGGCAATGCAACCCCGCACAATACGCGCTTTCCGGCTTTGTACTCTCTCCATGCATGTCCTGTCAGGTAACCGCGGATAACCATCTCCACTTCAAATGGTTCGCATCGGATGCCCACTGTCACCATGGGGTCTGGGGTCGCCAGCTTCCAGTTTTTGATAATGTCACTGGTGGCATCCAAGAACGTGGCGGCTATCTGGTTCAACACCTGTCCTTTGTAGGGAATTCCTTCAGGCAAAATAACGTCGAAGGCGGAAATGCGGTCGGTTACAACCATGACCAACAGGTCGTCGTTGATGGTGTAAACATCACGTACTTTGCCGTGATACACGGACTGCTGTCCAGGAAACTGGAAATCTGTTCTTGTAAGTGCTTGGCTCATAGTTTTATAGTTTTATCTTCTTTTTTCTTTTTGTTCTCGCTGTCTGTTTCGTATGCTTCGACGATGCGTTGTACCAGTTTGTGGCGGACGATATCCCCTTTGTCGAATTCGATAATGGCAATGCCCTTGATGTGTCCAAGGATGTGCATGGCTTGAATCACCCCTGAAGGCATACTGTAGGGAAGATCAATCTGGGTAACATCGCCCGTGATGATCATCTTGGCATTCATTCCCAACCGGGTAAGGAACATCTTGATCTGTTGGGTCGTCGTGTTTTGCGCTTCATCGAGGATGATAACGGCGTCGCTCAACGTTCGACCCCTCATAAATGCCAACGGGGCTATTTGAATGATCTTGTTTTCCATGTAATCCTTGAGCTTTGCCGAGGGAATCATATCTTCCAACGCATCGTACAAGGGTTGCAGGTAAGGGTCGATTTTTTCTTTGATGTCACCGGGTAAGAAACCCAGTTTTTCCCCAGATTCCACGGCCGGTCGGCACAAGATAATCTTCTTGACCTCCCTGTTTTTCAATGCCCTTACGGCCAGCGCGATGGCGGTGTACGTCTTTCCCGAACCGGCAGGGCCAATAGCAAAAATCAGGTCGTTTTCGTCGTAGGCTTTGACCAACCGTTGTTGGTTTTTGGTCTTAGCCAGTATGGCTTTACCATTCATTCCATGAAGGATCAGGTTGTCCATGCGGACCTCAAGCGGGGCCTTCCCTTTCACAATATCGAGGATGATTTCTTCGTTAAGGGTATTGTGATCGAGACAGTAGGCTTCAAGTGTCTTGATGGCCTCTTCGAAGCCGTCCAACTCGGATGGTTCGCCCAATGCCTTGATGACGTTTCCCCTGGCGACTAGTTTGAGCTTTGGGTACAACGCTTTGATTAACTGGATGTTTGCGTTGTTCACGCCGTTGAATAAAACAGGGTCCGCCTGCTCAATCATCAAGATGCGCTCGTTCATATCGGGGACTTTGTCAATGCCACAAAAGTAGCAAAAAACGACGGATTAATGCCTATCTTTGTACCCAATTATTAACCCTTCATGCTGCAACGCTTTTTTATCCGCTTTTCCTACGACGGAACGAATTATCACGGTTGGCAGATCCAACCGAACGGAATGTCCGTGCAGGAAAAAATGACCACCGTTTTAAAGCAGCTGTTTGAATCGGATTTTCACCTGACGGGTGCAGGACGGACAGATTCCGGGGTGCATGCGTCGTGTATGTACGCACATTTCGATACGGAAAAAGAAATGGGTGATTTGAAGGTGCTAGCCTACAAAATCAATTACATGATGCCACGCGATATTGCCGTTTTTTCTGTCCGAAAGGTGCGACCGGATGCCAACGCCCGTTTTGATGCGTTGTCACGTACGTATGAATACCGTATGAGCGCGGTCAAAGATCCCTTCCATCGTGATTTTATTGCTCCCTTTTACGGCAATCTTGATGTAGTCGCCATGAATCAAGCAGCCGCCGTGTTGTTTGAATACGATGATTTCACCAGTTTCAGCAAGCTGCATACCGATGTCAAAACCAACATCTGCAGGATTATGAAAGCCGAATGGGAATGGAGGGGAAACCAGTTGGTGTTTGTCATTCAAGCCGATCGTTTCTTGCGCAATATGGTCAGGGCTGTTGTTGGTACCTTACTGGAGGTAGGACGGGGTAAGTTGGATGTTGCGGGTTTCAGACGCGTCATTGAACAAAAGGACAGGTGCGCTGCAGGTACATCGATGGAAGCCAAGGGACTTTTTTTGGTTGATGTGACCTATCCTGACGCCATTTTTATCGATTAATTATCAAATAAGAGTGTATGTGGTTGATTCTCGCGCTTGCATCTGCTGTTTTTTTGGGATTGTATGATGTGAACAAAAAGCTGGGGCTGAGGGACAATGCCGTACTGCCTGTCTTGTTTATGAATACGGTACTGTGTTCCTTGTTTTTCCTTCCAGTCTTGCTGCTTTCCACCTTTGCTCCCCATACGTTACAGGGTACCCTATTGTACGTGGCCCCTGTCAGCCTGGAAACACACGGTTTTATTTTGCTCAAGTCGTTGATTGTGCTGATTTCCTGGGGAACGGCCTATGTAGCCATCAAGCACTTGCCCGTAACCCTTGTCGGACCGATTAAGGCCTTACAACCATCGGTGGTGTTGATGGGGGCGCTGCTGGTTTTCAATGAGCGGCTGAATGGGTACCAATGGGCCGGCATTTTGGTCGCGTTGGCCTGTTTTTTTCTGTACTCGCTGGCGGGGAAAAAAGAAGGTGTCTCGTTTTTATCCAACCGCTGGGTCTGGTTTTTATTTGTGGCGGTGATTACAGGTGCGGTCAGCGGTTTGTACGACAAATATTTGATGAAGCATTTCGACCGCATGGCTGTTCAGGTGTGGTACACCATCTATCAGATTGGCATGATGCTGCCTGTCTTACTGATTTTTTGGTACCCCAAACGGCACGAAGAGGCGCGCTTTGAATTCAGATGGTCCATTGTGGGCATTGCTTTCTTTTTGTGTTTATCGGATTTTCTGTACTTTTACGCGCTTAGTCTTCCTGATTCCATGATTTCTGTCGTGTCGGTCATTCGTCGGTCGGGCATTGTGGTCTCATTTATGGCCGGGGCTTTGTTTTTTCATGAGAAGAACATCCGCATCAAGGGCATTATCCTTATTGGAGTGTTGATCGGCATGTTTTTACTGTATCTGGGTTCCAGGTAAAAAAGGGGTTAATCTATGGTTTGTGATATGAAGCGATTTGTGTTTGTCGGATGTCTGTTCCTGACCCTTGCGGCACAGGCTGTCACCCTAAAGGAGGTCTTTTTTAAAATGCCGACCGAAGTGTTGCCTATACTGAACCTGGCAGCCCGTCGGGATTTGGTGGATTTTTACGAAAACAAACAGACTGCAGCCGTGCTATCCGTGTTTGATAGTAAAGTGGTACTTTCGGCCTTTTCGGAGGATTATTTGCTGTTGAAGACTTCATCGGTGTCCACCCTTCAGGTTAAACTGTTGCCCATGGCAGACAGTACAGTGGTCCTGTTGATTAATACGGCAACAGGGCCTTTGCCCGACAGCAGAGCGCGTATCTATACCAAAAACTGGAAACCGATGGTGGGCGTTTTTATGCCGGTTCTTTATCCCCGATATTTTTTAGACACGACCCGTCTGAATGCAGAACAGGTTCATCGGTTTGATCAACTGTGCCAGCGTTTTTTCGTGCGAATGGATGTAGACCCAGTGACTCCCCACATTCACATTCGGGCTTCCTTCAGCGAAGTTGTACCCCATGACCTGCTTGCACCGTTCGAAGGTTTTTACACCGATTCATTGACCCTGACCTGGAACGGCAAGGGTTTTCAATTCTGAAACGTTCAGCGGCCGGCTTCAAGCAGGGAGCCTGTGAGCGGGCATAAGCGAAACGTACGGGTCATGTCAACCGGCAAGCTGTTGATGCTTCCAAATTGAGGAATGGAAAGCGTTGTCTGGGCATACGTTTGATGGGCGTCAAAAACCGTGATTACTGTCGGACATGGAATCCTGTAATAAATGCCCGATAATGTCGGTTTTTTCTCCACGCGATTTTTCAAGATGCTCCTATCCGGAATGGGCATTTTCGTCAATTTGATTGAAACGGGGCTTCCGCTCAGGTCGTTTTTGTCCACCATGCCGTTTTGTTGATTGAAGCGAAATAAAACGACTTCTTCTTCCTGTTTGGGTTCGAACTCGATCTGTTTGACCAAGGTACTACTCGTCTTTTTACCGGAGAACAATTCCATGTAATACGTTTCCATGCGGTTCAACTCTTCCAGCACTAAAGCAAAGGCTCTTCCATCGGCCGGCGTGTGATCCGTCTCTTGTTGAAGGAGGCTCATGCGGGATTCCCGGATGGTAAAAATCTGAGCCGCAGCCAGCTCGGCCAACTTTGCTGTAGATGTGGCCTGTTGCATGTCGCGCGTAAGCACTGATTCTGGCCGGGTTTGAGTCGATCCCTCGTTGGTTTGGTTGAGCGCTGAAACCGGGTGCTCATTATTCGATGGTAAGGCCGTAATGGGTACGTTGCATCCAAGCAGAAAGCCTTCAGGAGACAGGTTGACAACCATGGGGTGTTTGCTGTCGGCTAATTTTACATGAAACCAAGCCGTCTCATCAGGAACGGCTGTAGAGGTCAGTGTCACGCTAACCAACTCGTGGGTGGTTTGTTCGTTTTGAATAACCGTAGTTAAGCCCAGAAAACGTTCCGCATATTGGGCATAGGGACCGGGTGTCTGCACCTGCTGTTTATAGGTAACCGTTGCTGTCAATACGGTTTTTGGAAGAACATAGGTACATCCTTCCAAAGGAAGGGTTGCCTCCTTGAATGGAGTCGTGGTCAGTTGGGCATCTAGGGTGCTGCCAATAAGTAAGCAGGCAAAAGCTGTAACTAATGATTTCATACTGTTTCCGTGTGAGCGGTCTTTTTCAAATAACGAAAGGCATTTCCTAAATTAGCTGCAATGTCACTCGCGAGGAGGCTTTCCTGCGATTCATTGTCCAGCGCGAGGTCGCCGCTGAGTCCGTGCAGGCACGTGCCCACGATGCAGGCTTCTTCGTGTGTGTAGCCTTGTGAAAGCAAAGATACGACAATTCCGGTTAATACGTCACCGCTGCCACCGGTGGCCATGCCCGGATTCCCTGTTAAGTTGAATCGACAAGTGCCCTGTGGTGCGATGCAGGCGCTGTAGGCACCCTTAAGAATGAGGTATACCCCGTAATGGTTGGTAAATTCAATAGCCGTTTGCAGCCGTTCAAAACCCGTTTTGTGCGGTTTTGTCAAGCGGTCGAATTCACCGGGATGGGGTGTCAGGATGGCATTGACGGGTATTTTTTCCAATAGGGTACGTTTCAAGGCCATTACATTCAGGGCGTCAGCATCCAGTACCAAGCGCTTTGGTTGTTGGCTGAACAAGCGATCCAGCGCTTCACCTGTGTTTTCAGCCGTACCCAATCCGGGTCCGACGGCTATGCCCGTCCAGGTATCTATGTGGTCGGTTTCATCCCAAAAGCTGTGGGTGTAGGTTTTCGCCATGGCTTCGGGTAAAGCCGTCTGCACAATATTCAGGCATCCATCAGGAACCTTAAGGGTTAGTAGTCCGGTTCCGGCCCTGAGGGCACCTCGTCCGGCTAGGATACACGCTCCCGTCATACCCCGGCTGCCGGCAATAAGTAAGGTGTGCCCGAATTGTCCCTTGTGAGCGAAATGACGTCTTTTCTTCAGTAGAAGCGCCACTTCTTCCGGTGTCGTCAATGACCAAGGCGTTTCCAATTGACGCAGAGCCTCTTTGTTCAACCCGATGTTGATCAGTTCCCACTTTCCGATGAAAGCCTCGTTTTCCGCTAGGAAAAATGCCAAACGCGGACACTGTAATCCCAATGTGATAGCGGCTCTTACGATGGTTGTGTCTTCCCGTTTGCTGTTATCTTCTCCAAAAAGACCGCTGGGTAGGTCGATGGAGATGCAACCGGCCTGTTGTCGGTTTATCCATTCTACCGTTTCTTCGAAAGCGCCCATCAGCGGACGGTTCAGCCCTGTCCCGAATAAGGCGTCTACAAGCCAGTCGGCATGAACACGGTGATTCAGTTCTTCAGCTGTGGTTGGTGAAATCACGTTCACCCCCTTCACTTGTTGCAGCTGTTTCAATTGAAAGGTGGCGTCGGGCGAAACTACTTTTCCGTAGTTGCAAAGCACCACCTGTACACGATAGCCTTGCTGATGAAGCTGTCTTGCAATGACCATTCCGTCACCGCCGTTATTTCCCGGGCCGACCAATACGGCAACCTGCGCTTTTTGGGGTACGATTTCCTCTATGCGAAGGCTCAATGCCCGTCCGGCTCTTTCCATCAAGTCGATGGAAGAGAGGCTCTCCCTTTTACTAGTGATTGAATCTAATTGACGGATTTGGCTGGAGGAAAAGCATTTCATGACACGTCTTTTTGACTTTTGCTTGACAACTGTTGCAAACTTAGAAATAAATACCGACAATGAGTAACCTTGCGGTTTTTTTTGTACCTTCGCACTGACTTTCAATAGATCAAGTTTTACGTGGAGACTGTCGAGGTAAAAGGTAAGGAGTTTGCCTTATTTTTAGGTAGAGATATGATTCAGGAACGCATTTCTGTGATTGCTGAACAGATGAACCATGACTTGGACGGCAAGAATCCCATTTTTCTGGGTGTGCTGAACGGGGCCTTCATGTTTACGTCCGATTTGATGAAAAAAACAACCATTCCCTGCCAGGTCAGTTTTATTAAATTGGCTTCGTATCAAGGTATGGAGCGAGGGTCGACAATCCACGAGGTGTTTGGCCTTACAGAAAGAATTGAAGGCCGTACGGTCGTCGTGGTAGAGGACGTCGTGGATTCAGGTCATACGATGAGGCAGCTGATCGATTCGTTGCGTTCACGCAATCCGCTGGAGATTAAAATAGCCACCTTGCTGTTTAAGCCGGAGGCCATGGTCTGCGGCATTAGTCCGGATTACATAGCGTTTGAGATTCCCAACGACTTTGTAATAGGATATGGCATGGATTACGACGGATATGGACGATCATTTGATCAAGTATATTCAAAATTAGGTACAACTTAAGCGTTTTTTTACAATGATCCACAATGTGGTAATTTTTGGTGCTCCAGGGTCAGGAAAAGGAACCCAAAGCACGATGATCGCTGAGAAATACGGTCTGAAACATTTGTCGACCGGCGAATTGCTACGTGCTGAGGTGGAAACCGGCAGTGCACTTGGTAAACAAATTGAATCGTATATCAGTCAGGGGAATTTGGTTCCCGATGCGCTGATTATCGATTTATTGGCTTCGGTTCTTCAACACAACGGTCAGGCTAACGGGTTCATATTCGACGGTTTTCCCAGAACAACGGCTCAAGCCACAGCGTTGAAGGATATGCTCAATCTGCAGCACACCGACATTGCGCTGGTAATCAACTTGAATGTGGGCGAAGATGAACTTGTCAATCGCTTGCTGTATAGGGGCATTTCCTCTGGCCGGGTCGATGACAACTACGAAACAATTCAACACCGCATCAAGGTGTATCACGAAAAAACGGCGCCGGTTAAGGCCTTTTATCAAGACCTCGGGTGTGCGGTGGACATCGATGGAACAGGTGGCTTAAGCGATATATTTCACCGCATCAGCACGGCACTCGATGCCGTCATAGAAAAACAACCCTAAAATGGCCGAAAGCAACTTCGTCGATTATGTAAAGATTTATTGCCGTTCAGGCAACGGTGGCAAAGGCAGTACGCATTTCCACCGCGAGAAATTTGTGGCGAAGGGCGGACCCGACGGCGGTGACGGTGGACAAGGAGGTCATGTGATTTTGAGGGCCAGGACCAATTTATGGACCTTGCTCCATTTGCGTTTTTCCAGACATGTGTTTGCCGAACACGGAGCCAGTGGGAGCGGAGCATGCAGCTCGGGAAAATCAGGTGATGACAGTTACATCGATGTACCGGTAGGTACGGTTGCTTACGATGCTGAAACCGGCGAGTATCTATGCGAGGTGGCCGAGCCCGATCAAGAAGTTGTTTTGCTCAAAGGAGGGCGAGGCGGTCAAGGGAACTACCATTTCCGCACAGCCACCAATCAGTCGCCCCGTTTTTCCCAACCCGGCGAACCGTTGGAAGAGCGCACCATCATTCTGGAATTGAAACTGCTTGCCGATGTCGGCTTGGTCGGCTTTCCAAATGCCGGCAAGTCGACCCTTTTGTCGGTGCTTTCTTCGGCAAAACCCAAAATTGCAGATTATCCTTTTACAACACTGGTGCCCAACTTGGGCATTGTGGCTTATCACGACAACCAGTCATTCGTAATGGCAGACATTCCCGGCATCATTGAAGGTGCATCCGAAGGAAGGGGCATCGGCTTGAGATTCCTACGCCATATTGAACGAAATTCCGTGCTCTTGTTTCTGGTGCCGGTGGATAGTCACGACGTTCGTGCTGAATACGATATTTTACTCAATGAGTTAGCACAGTATAACCCGGAACTGCTCGACAAACAACGCCTGCTGGCCATTACCAAGTGTGATTTGCTGGATGAAGAACTCATCAATGAGTTGCGCATGGAATTGCCTGATGTTGATTCGGTGATGATTTCTTCGGTTTCAGGTCTTGGATTGCCTGTCCTTAAAGACAAGTTGTGGGCGGTATTGAACGACGAATCAAACCGGGTAGTGACCATTTCACACAAACCGCTTTCTGTTCGAATGATTCTCGATGAAGATGATGAAACCCTTTCGGATACCGAACATCCGATGCCGGAATCCAACTTTGACGATGAACCGGATTGGGCGTAAATTTTTCCTAAATGATTCAATTTTTTATCAAATATATGCCAAAAAGGTATAAGCTTATAAAAAAATGTGTAAATTAGCCGCGTTATTCATAAAACCTTTCAAATCTTATTACTATGAAACGAATTACCTCCGTAAATAAGTCTTTTCTTGGCTTGTGTGGATTCATTTGTCTCTTCTTTATGTTCCAGAGTTGTCGTGAAGACTTGAACGGGGCATTTCCTGTCATCAAGGAAGAACTTGTTGGTGAATACATTGCAGACAATCCTGCTTTATTTTCCGAGTTTACACGGATGCTTGATACGACCGGCGTTATGGGGTTACTCGATGCGTATGGAACGTATACCGTTTTTGTGCCCACAAACGATGCCATTAAACGATATTACAAAACGCTAAAGGATGAAAATGGAAATCACACCATCACTTCCCTGAATCAACTTTCGCTCTCAGACATCAAGGAGTTTTGCTACAACCACATTATCAAAGGTGATACCCTAAAAACAAAAACCTTTAAGGAAGGAGCCCTGGGGTCTCAGTCCATGAGTGAACGTTTTATCACGATTTCTTTTTCTGATACCGCCATTATTGTCAACGGCAATTCTCCCATTGTGGCGCGAGACATCCAAAAGCACAACGGTGTCATTCATGTGTTGGGAGAAGCGTTGTCGCCTGCTCACGTTAAACTGGGAGAGTGTTTCGAAGCGGATTCTGCGCGTTTCTCCATTTATATTGATGCACTTAAGGCCACCGGTTTGTATAAACTCATGAATACTGCAAAAATTGAAGATGAAACATACGATTATACTGCCGGTTATAAAGCTGATCCAACACAGCAATACAACCCGGAAGATAAACCGAAGTCCAGAAAATTCGGTTACACTATTTTGGCTGTTTCCGATGCCGACTTGGCAACCTATGTGACACCCGGTTCACCAAATGGTGTTCACAATTTGGCAGATTTGGAGGCACTCGCCACGTATTACTACAGTCGTGAATTCAACAATGATGCTAACTCAATATCCGATAAGACCAACCGGAAGAATTACCTGAACCGCTTCATGTCGTATCAATGTTTCGATCGTATCTTGTTGAGCAGCCGTTTTATCAAGGATTTGTTTACGCCGCACCATTTTCCTCAGTTCCCCATGCCCGAATATATTGAGACCATGTTGGACAATACTATTGTAGAGGTATTTTTGGACAAGCAAGGTACTGTCACTGGCCCAGCGTTGGCTGCTGATCCAAGAAGTGCATTTGGCATCTTTAATTATGACGACCCCATCCAGGGTGCCATGTTGACCGATGTAAAGGATATGCCGCAGGGTGGTTCATTGAATGGTTACTACCATGGTATTACCAAGCCCATCATGTATAACAAAACAATTTCCAACGCGTTTTCCTCAAAGCGACTTAGAATTGATGCGGCGACTTTCCTGCCTGAATTAACCACCAATAATTTGCGTGGGTCTAACCCGACGGGTTTGCAAGCTAAGAAATTTCGCTGTTGGGTACTCGATGATAACTATTTGGCTGATTATGAAGCTTCTCCCAATACCCGCTTTGTCTACATTGGGGCTTCTATGGCATGGGAGGATTACCAAGGTGACGAATACCAGATTAAGGGATCCTACAACTTTACCGTGAAAACCTGCCCTATTCCGGCGGGTACCTACGAGGTTCGTATGGCATTTCAGTCTACAACAGCTCGTGGTATAGCACAATTGTACTTCGACAGTTTGCCCTGCGGTATACCCTTGGACTTGGCGATAGATGCAAGTAATGCCAGTATTGGATGGGTAGAACCGGGCACGGATGCTCTTGACCCAAATGGCTTTGAGAACGACAAAATGATGCACAACCGTGGGTACATGAAAGGCCCCAATACCTATGCTTCAGACAAGACTTCTTGGAATGCGAATTCTGCCCGGTTGAGTCCACGATGCATTCGTAGGGTACTTGGCACTTACACGTTTGATAAGACCCAAAAGCACTACTTTACGGCAATCAGTCTTGGATCATCCAATGGTACTGCCAATGTCGAGTTCATGCTCGATTACTTGGAATTCTGTCCCATTGAAGTATTGGATACGGAAGGAATAGATTGATCGGACAGCATTCTGCTCCCATTATAAAGGGTGTTTCATCAGCCACGTGCGATGAGACACCCTTTCTCTTTTTCATCCGGTTGTATTTCCACTAGCAGTAAGTATGAAAAAATAAAAGTGTGTGAAAAACATAGAAATATTCCTAAAAAGTGTAAATTAGCCATGTGATTTATTAAACCTTTCAAATCTTATTGCCATGAAACGAAATACCTCCATGACTATGTCTTTTTTGGGCTTTTGTGGATTCATTTGTCTTTTCTTCATGTTTCAAAGCTGTCGTGAAGACTTGACTGGAACGTTGCCCGTTATTAAGGAAGAACTTGTCGGGGAATACCTTGCAGATAATCCGGCTTTATTTTCCGAGTTTACACGCATGCTTGATACGACAGGCGTTATGGGATTACTGAATGCGTATGGAATGTATACTGTTTTTGCGCCCACCAACGGAGCCATTGAACGATATTACAAAACGCTTAAGGATGAAAATGGACATCACACCATCACTTCCCTGAATCAACTTTCGCTCTCAGACATCAAGGAGTTTTGCTACAACCACATTATCAAAGGTGATACCCTGAAAACAAAAACCTTTAAGGAAGGAGCCCTGGGGTCTCAGTCTATGAGTGAACGTTTCATCACGATTTCTTTTTCTGATACCGCCATTATTGTAAACGGTCAATCACCCATTGTGGCACGTGACATCCAAAAGCACAACGGTATCATCCATGTGTTGGGAGAAGCGTTGTCTCCTGCTCACGTTAAACTGGGAGAATGTTTCGAAGCGGATTCCGCGCGTTTCTCCATTTATATTGACGCACTTAAGGCCACTGGTTTGTATAAAACCATGAATACTGCACGAATTGAAGATGAAACGTACGATTATACTGCAGGAGCAATACCAAAGACTGATGATACGTATAATCCGGAAATTAAACCGAAGTCCAGAAAATTCGGTTACACTATTTTGGCTGTTTCTGATGCCGACTTGGCAACCTATGTGACGCCCGGCTCACCAAATGGTGTTCACAATTTGGCAGATTTGGAGGCACTCGCAACGTATTACTACAGTCGTGAATTCAACAATGATGCTGACTTAATACGTGATAAAACCAACCGGAAGAATTACCTGAACCGCTTCATGTCGTATCAATGTTTTGATCGAATCGTATTGAGCAGCCGTTTTATTAAGGATCTGTTCACGCCCCACCATTTCCCGCAATACGCCATGCGCGATTACATCGAAACCATGTTGGACAATACCATTATTGAAACACTGTTGGACAAGCCAGGCGTTGTTCTTAGTCCCGAAATGGCTGCCGATCCAAGAAGTACATTTGGCGTATTCAATTATGACGACCCCATCCAGGGTGCCATGTTGACCGATGTAAAGGATATGCCGCGGGGTGGTTCATTGAATGGTTACTACCATGGTATCACCAGGCCCATCATGTACAACAAAACCATTTCGAATGCATTTTCAACCAAACGATTGAGAATCGATGCGTCATCATTCCTGCCTGAATTGACCACCAATAACATGCGTGGAAGCAATCCAACGGCTTCACAATCGAAGCGCCCGCGTGCTTGGGCTATTGATGATAATTACGTGGATGGTTTTGAAGGTTCTCCCAATACCTTATTATCTTATATAGGCGCCTGTGAATATTGGGAAAATTATCAAGGAGATATGTTTATGGTTATGGGTACGTATAACTTCTCCATTAAAACATGCCCCATTCCTGCCGGTACGTATGAGGTTCGTTTTGCCTTCAAGTCTACAGATAATCGTGGTATTGCACAGTTGTATCTTGACAGCTTGCCTTGCGGTATTCCCTTGGACTTGGCAATTCCTGCAAGTAATGCCAGTATTGGATACGTGGCGCCTGGATCTAGTTCGGAAGATCCTTTTGGCTATGAAAACGACAAAATGATGCACAATCGTGGGTATATGAAGGGCTCAACCACCTACTGTGCTCCGAATACAACGTATTGGAATCATGCTTCGGCACGTTTGAGTGAGCTTTGCATTCGCAAGGTACTGGGTACTTACACATTTGACAAAACAGAAAAGCATTACTTTACAGCAATCAGTCTTGGAACGTCCAATGCAACGAATCCCAAAGTCGAGTTTATGCTCGATTACTTGGAATTCTGTCCCATTGAATTGATTGACAGTGAAGATATAGAATAATCAGTCAGCATACTACTTTTACGAATATAGGGTGCCTCATCAGCGAATTGCGATGAGGCACCCTTTCTCTTTACGACAGGTTAAAAAAATAAGTAGTAAATACATACCGATGTATGTTCAAAATGTGTAAATTGCTTGCGTTATTCGTCACGAATTTTGAATCATATTGCCATGAAAAGAAATCCTACTGTGACTATGTCTTATGTAGGCGTGTTTGCACTGTTAAATTTGTGCTTGTTCTTTCAAAGTTGCCTCCGTGAAGATTTGACGGGGACGCTGCCTGTCATCAAGGAAGAACTGGTGGGTGACTACCTCACCAACAATCCAAAGTTGTTTTCCGAGTTTACCCGGATGCTTGATACGACAGGCGTTATAGGCTTGCTGAAAGCGTATGGAAAATATACCGTTTTGCACCGACGAACGAAGCCATAAAACGATATTACAGCACCCTTGAAGATGAAGAAGGAAAGCACACCATCACCTCCTTGAATCAACTTACGCTACCAGACATCAAAGAGTTTTGCTACAACCACATCATCAAGGGTGATACGTTAAAAACAAAAGACTTCAATGAAGGAGCCCTTGGCTCACGCTCCATGAGCCAACGCTTTTATACGGTCTCTTTTTCTGATTCTGCCATCATCATTAACGGCAGTTCACCCATTGTGGCCCGTGACATTGAGTTGCACAACGGTATCGTCCATGTGTTGGGCGAGGTGCTGTCTCCCGCTAACGCCAATATCGGTGAGGTTTTTGAAAAGGACTCCGCGCGTTTCGGCATTTACGTGAAAGCGCTCAAGGCCACCGGCTTGTACATGCTCATGAACAAGGCCAGAAACGAAGATGAAGGGTATGATTATACTGCCGGTTATCAGCCCAATCCTGTAGACCAAACTCTTTTGAATTTTATTCGTGAATCAAAACCGACGTCCAGAAAATTTGGCTTCACCATTTTGGCCGTCTCCGATGCCGACTTGGCCAACTATGTGACGCCAGGCTCACCTAAGGGCGTTCACTCTTTGGCCGATCTCGAAAAGCTGGCCAGGTATTACTACAGCCGTGAGTTCAACAACGATGCTGACGCGATAACCGATAAGACCAACCCGAAGCATTACCTGAACCGCTTCATGTCGTATCATTGTTTTAATCGCATTTTGTTGAGCAGCCGTTTTGTCAAGGATTTGTTCACGCCCAACCATTTTCCGGAGTGCCCCATGCCCGAATATATTGAGACCATGATGGAGAATACCATCGTCGAGGTGCTTATGGACAAACAAGGCAAAATCATTGGTCCTGCCATGGCCGCTGATCCCAACAGTGCTTTTGGTGTGTTCAATTACGATGATCCTATGCAAGGTGCCGTATTGACCGAACTTAAAGATTTACCACAAGGCGGGTCGATGAATGGCTACTACCATGGCATCACCAGGCCCATCATGTACAACAAAACCATTTCGGATGTCTTCTCTTCAAAACGATTGAGAATAGATGTGGCCACTTTTTTTCCTGAACTCACCACCAATAACTTACGAGGAAGCAACCCAATGGCTAAAGGTTATAAAAATATTACTTACGGTTGGGTAATTGACGATAAGTATCTGGATAATTATGAGGGTCATGGGGATTCACGCTTTACTTACGAAGCGCCTACGGATCTATGGCCGTTTTACCAAGGTGACGTGTGCACAGTCACTGGAATGTATAATTTTACCGTGAAAACATGCCCCATTCCGGCAGGCACCTACGAGGTTCGATTGGGATTAATTGGAGGCAGAGCCGACGGAATAACTCAGTTGTACTTAGATAGTTTACCCTGCGGCATACCGTTAAACCTGGTGACATATAATACCTGTGGATACGTTGTGCCTGGAATGGACAAACAAGACCCCGAAGGCTATGAGAACGATAAGATGATGCGCAATAGAGGGTACATGAAAGCCCCTAATTCATTTTATGCCTCTTCAGAGCACCGACTTAGTCCTGGGGCAACTGCACGCATGAATGACGATTGTCTGCGAAAGATACTTGGTACGTACACGTTTGACAAAGCCAAAAAGCACTACTTTACAGCAATCATGATTGGAGCGAATTTTGATGATAAAAGTCAAATCGCTTTACCTCTTGATTATCTGGAATTCTGTCCTGTTTCGGTGCTGGATAAAGAAGATATTGAATGATCAGATTATGCTATAGATCAATGGTTTAACACTTAGTGCCATGAAACGAAATACGAACGTATCAACGTCTATTTTTGGCGTGTTTGCACTGTTCTGTTTGTGCCTGCTCTTTCAAAGCTGCCTTCGTGAAGATTTGACCGGGACGCTGCCTGTCATCAAGGAAGAACTGGTGGGTGACTACCTCACTAACAATCCGCAGTTGTTTTCCGAGTTTACCCGGATGCTTGATACGACAGGCGTTATGGGCTTGCTGAAAGCGTATGGGAAATATACCGTTTTTGCACCAACGAACGAAGCCATAAAAAGGTACTACAGCACCCTTGAGGACGAAGATGGAAAGCACACCATCACCTCCTTGAATCAACTAACGCTCAAAGACATCAAAGAGTTCTGTTACAACCACATCATCAAGGGTGATACGATAAAAACAAAAGACTTCAATGAAGGAGCTCTTGGCTCACGCTCCATGAGTGAACGATTTTATACGGTCTCTTTTTCTGATTCTGCCATCATCATCAACGGCAGTTCACCCATTGTAGCCCGTGACATTGAGCTGCACAACGGCATCGTCCATGTGTTGGGCGAGGTGCTGTCTCCCGCTTACGGCAATATCGCTGAGGTTTTTGAAAAGGACTCCGCGCGTTTTGGCATTTACGTGAAAGCGCTCAAGGCTACCGGCTTGTACATGATCATGAACAAGGCCAGAAACGAAGATGAAGGGTATGATTATACTGCCGGTTATCAGCCCAATCCTTCGGACCGATTTATTTCGCAATATGTTCTTGAATCAAAACCGACCTCCAGAAAATTTGGCTTCACCATTTTGGCCGTTTCCGATGCCGACTTGGCCAACTATGTGACGCCAGGCTCGCCCAACGGCGTTCACTCTTTGGCCGATCTCGAAAAGCTGGCCAGGTATTACTACAGCCGTGCATTCAACAACGATGCTGACGCGATAACCGATAAGACCAACCCGAAGCATTACCTGAACCGCTTCATGTCGTATCATTGTTTTAATCGCATTTTGTTGAGCAGCCGTTTTGTCAAGGATTTGTTCACGCCCAACCATTTTCCGGAGTGCCCCATGCCCGAATATATTGAGACCATGATGGAAAATACCATCGTCGAGGTGCTTATGGACAAACAAGGCAAAATCATTGGTCCTGCCATGGCCGCTGATCCCAACAGTGCCTTTGGAGTGTTCAATTATGATGACCCCCTGCAAGGTGCCGTATTGACCGATTTCAAAGATTTGCCGCCTGGTGGGTCATTGAACGGCTACTACCATGGTATCACCAGGCCTATCATGTACAACAAAACCATCTCGGATGCCTTCTCTTCAAAACGATTGAGGATAGATGCGGCCACATTTTTTCCTGAACTCACCACCAATAACTTACGAGGAAGCACCCCTATTGGTGAAGGTTATGGCAAACTGAAGGGTTGGGTAATAGACGATAAGTATCTGGACAATTATGAGGGTCATGGGGATTCACGCTTTACCTACGAAGAGCCTACGGGTACCTGGTTGTTTTACCAAGGTGACGTGTGCGCAATCAGTGGAATGTATAATTTCACCGTGAAAACATGCCCCATTCCGGCAGGCACCTACGAGGTTCGATTGGGATTAATTGGAAATAGGGCCGACGGAATAACTCAGTTGTATATTGATAGTTTGCCCTGCGGCGTACCGACAATCTTAACGACAGACTATTTCGATGGATACGTTATGCCTGGAATGGACAAACAAGACCCCGAAGGCTATGAGAATGACAAGATGATGCGCAATAGAGGGTACATGAAAGCCCCTAATTCATTTGGCGCTTATGAAATATCCCAATCAAGCGCACGCATGGCTGGCAGTTGTCTGCGAAAGATACTTGGTACGTACACGTTTGATAAAGCTAAAAAGCACTACTTTACAGCAATTATGATTGGAGCGAATGTCGATAAAAGTCAAATCGCACTATTTCTTGATTATCTGGAATTCTGTCCTGTTTCGGTGCTGGATAAAGAGGGGATAGATTGATCGCACTATCCTATTCACAGCGATCTTTTTCAGGGTAAAAACTATTAGCAGGAACCATATAAAAAAAAGTGCCAAAAATTTTCTTAAAGTGAGTTAAATCCGTAATTTGTGGTCGATATCTAACCTTGAAACACGAGTTGTATGAAAACGATCAAACTGCTGTTGGTTTTTTGTATTTTAGCCTCTCTTCAGGTAATTGCACAAAATACTGCGCCAAATTTAAATCTAAAACCCATTAAATTTGGCGACTGTGAAATGAGCGATATTTCAACTAAACCGGAAAAAGCACCGGCTTGGAAAAGTCAATCAGAAAGTATCGCAGACTACCTGAACAAGAACATCAAGGACAAACAACTGAAAAAGGCCAAAAAAGGAAAAGTTGTCATCGCTGTAATTATTCTTCCAAATGGAAAACCTTGTTGTTCTTCTTTCTTGAATCTGACCAACCGTGAATTGAATCCCTATGCCTTCAAAGATGCCGTTAACGGGATGCCTGATTGGACACCAGCCATGCAAGAAGGCAAAGAGGTTAAATCGATTAAAATGATTGTGTTGGATGTTCAGAAAAAAGGCAAACTCGTTTTAACTGATACAGGCAGGTAAAACGAGTTCTTTTGTGCCAGTTGCATTGTCAACGTGCGTTATGACAAAGCTGCGAGGGCCTGTTTAAGGTCGTCTTTGATGTCCTCAATGTTCTCAATTCCTACTGAAATACGCAATAATCCGGGCGCAACCCCTGCAGCGCGCTGCTCTTCGGCAGACAACTGCTCGTGCGTGGTGGCGGCAGGGTGGATGATCAATGACTTGGCATCGCCCACATTGGCCAAGTGGCTCAGCAACTTCACGTTATTTATCAATAAATCAGCCTGTTTTGGATCGCCCTTTAGTTTAAAGGTCAACACAGCACCCGGTCCTTTGGGAAAGTATTTTAGCGCCAGTTCATGATCTTTACTGTTTTTCAGTCCCGGATAGTTTACGTATTCCACTTTCGGGTGTTTTTCCAGCCATTCAGCCAGAGCCTGGGTGTTTTCTACGTGCCGTTCCAATCGTAAAGAAAGGGTTTCCAACCCCTGAAGCAACAAGAAGGAATTGAACGGGCTGATGGTGTTTCCCCAGTCACGTAGCCCTTCCACGCGAGCACGAATATTGAAGGCGATGTTGCCGAATGGTCCCTTTGAACCGAACACATCCCAGAACACCAAGCCGTGGTAACTGTCGGAGGGCTCCGTAAACGCAGGAAACTTGCCGTTTCCCCAGTTGAAGTTTCCACCGTCCACAATGATGCCACCCAACGACGTGCCGTGACCGCCTATCCATTTGGTGGCCGATGCGACTACCACGGCGGCACCGTGTTCGATGGGTCGGAACAAAAAGCCTCCTGCACCAAACGTGTTGTCTACAATCAGTGGAATGTCGTGTTTGTTGGCGATGGCGGCAATGGCGTCGAAATCGGCGATGTTCAACCCCGGATTACCGATGGATTCCAGGTAGATGGCCTTGGTGCCGGCATCGATGAGTGCTTCAAAAGAAGTGGGTTCATCGTTTGGCGTGAAGCGTACTTCCACGCCCAATCGTTTGAACTGGTTCTTGAATTGGTTGTACGTGCCACCATACAAGTGGGCACTGGAAACAAAATTGTCACCTGCTTGCACAATGTTGTTCAGCGCGATAAACTGTGCCGATAGACCGGATGAGGTTGCCAAACCGGAAACGCCACCTTCCAATGCGGCCACACGCTTTTCAAAAACGTCTGTCGTAGGGTTTTGGAGGCGGGTATAGATGTTTCCGAACTTGCGAAGGCCGAACAGGTCGGCGCCATCGCTTGCATCGTCAAAGACATAAGAGGATGTTTGGTATATAGGAACCGCACGGGCATGTGTGGTTTTGTCTACTTCCTGACCTGCATGAACCTGAAGGGTTTCGAACCGTTGTTGTGTTGTTGTTGCCATGTGCTTTACGTGTTAGTTGTTGGGTCAAAAGTACAGGTTAAACGCAGGGCACAAAATCCCCTAATTAGGGCATTTTACAACCTGCATATTGCATGGATATACAATATTTATAGGATATCAGTTTTTAAACAGGTATAGGTCAACAGATTCACCCATGGTCTTGTGTCCGGCCACATTTGGGTGCAGGTAGTCGTCCTGAAGCGTATCTATCATCTTGGCTGAGTCGGCGGGGTTGCGCATGGCCTTATCGAAGTCGATTACGCCATCAAATTCGCCACTGGTGCGGATCCATTCGTTCACTGTGTTACGGCAGACTTCGCGGTAGCTGCCGTAATACCCGTTGTTCTTTACCGGCATGATGGTGGCACCGTAAATGGTGATGCCTTTGGCGTGGGCTTTCTCGATCATCTGCTTGTACGCATCAATGAGTGTCTTGGACCTGTTGGTCGCAGCCGTCTCGTTGTTGGGCAAATTGCCGATATCGTTGATGCCTTCGAATACGATGGCCCAGCGCACACCGGCTTGGTTCAGGATGTCGCGTTCATAGCGCACCATTGCCGTTGGTCCAAGGCCGCCGGCCAGTACGCAGTTACCGCCTATGCCCATGTTCAGCACGCCAATCTTGTTGGTCTTCTTGTTTTGCAGCAGACGTTCCGACAAAATATCCGGCCAGCGGTTTTGTTGGTTAGTGGTGGAGCCGCGACCGTCGGTGATGGAATTGCCGATGATAGCCACCGACGCCGTTTTACCGGATGCCTTCACATCGATGCCGTTGATGATGTACCAGTGGTCGGTGGTGACGGCTCCCGTGAAATCGGTAATAGCCGTGTTGTTGCCCGGCAACAGGTATGAGGTGGTGCGTGAACCCGGGTGTCCCGTTATATCAGACGAAGTCTCCCCAAGATAAAGGGTGATGGCCACGTCCATTCGAGGGGTTAGCGTGAATGAGATGGGGTCGGAATACGCAACGGCACCTGCTGCCAGGGTTATGTCGGTTTTCCCGTTAAAGGTCAGTGGCTTATTCGTTTTCAGGTCGATGGCAGAACCGCCTTTTGAAGCGGCAATCTGTGCCGATTTAAGGGTGACAGGGCTTTTGCTGTGTTCATTGGAAAACTTCACCCGCAGCGTTTTACCGCCAATGGAAACCCGTACCACCTGGCGCAGGGAATTATTGGTCAGACCGGGTGCAGGCGGGTTATTTTTGGTTTCTACCAGTTGGGGCGCTGTGGCCCAGGTGCCCACCCACCGGGTTTTTGCCTCAAGGGTTCCGGTTTGCAACCATAGGGTTGCAAGGATCACTGAAAAAAGACGAAGGAATGTGTAGTTGTTTCGCATGGCCGTTGTTGAAAATAACCCCTCACAGCGTTTTAACTGTGAGGGGTTTAACTAAAATTCAGTGGAGATGGAGGGAGTCGAACCCTCGTCCAAACGGTGAACCAATATGCCTTCTACATGCTTATCTTCGCTTAAGTTTTCGAGCTCAAACCGGACCGAAGCCACCTATCCAAGCCTTATTCCGTTTAGTTTCAGAAAGAACCCCGGACGTATTCCTTCCTATTCCCGATATTGCTGCACCACCGATTCCTATAAGCTTCAGGACGAGAGCTGGGGGTGATGTCACGTCCCTGCCACTGTGGCAAGGATTAAGCCGATCTACTATAATTCGATCAAGCAGCGAGAGCGTAGTTGTTTTCGCCAGTTAAGGTTGTGACCCTGAGATTAGAGTGCGTAGAATCAATGCACTGCATGCTTACATACCTGTCCTGACCGCTGTCAAAGCCAGTCATCCCCGGTAAACTTTTTATAAGAATGCATCTACTTCATTGCTGCGTCGCTTCGTCAGGTCACATACTAGAGTATGCTCCCATCCTTTGCTCCTTGCGGCTTCGTATCTACATCCTTCTAAAAAGTTTCCCTTCGATAAGGGAATTATTGATGCAAATATACAAAAAAAATCCCGGTTCAAAAAGAATCGGGATTTAAGTGTATTGGAGATAAAGAACTTACTTGGCGTAGCTGACGGCGCGGGTTTCACGGATGACCGTGATTTTCACCTGTCCGGGGTAGGTCATTTCGTCTTGGATCTTTTTGGCAATGTCGGCGGACAGACGTTCGGTTTCCTTATCGTCGATCTTGTCGGCACCCACGATGACACGTAACTCACGGCCGGCCTGGATGGCGTAGGTCTTGAGGACGCCTGGGTAGGAGAGTGCCATTTGTTCCAGGTCGTTGAGGCGCTTGATGTAGGCTTCTACGATTTCACGACGGGCACCGGGGCGGGCGCCGGAAATGGCATCGCACACTTGAACAATGGGAGCCAGCAGGGATTGCATCTCGCATTCGTCGTGGTGAGCGCCGATGGCGTTGCAGATGTCGGGTTTCTCCTTGTATTTCTCGGCCAATTTCATACCGAGCAAGGCGTGTGGCAATTCCGGTTCGTCGTCGGGCACTTTTCCAATATCGTGCAATAAGCCGGCACGACGGGCTTTTTTGGTATTCAGACCCAGTTCGGAAGCCATGGTGGCGCACAAATTGGCGGTTTCACGGGCGTGCTGAAGCAGATTTTGTCCGTAGGACGAACGGTATTTCATGCGGCCGACCATGCGGATCAATTCGGGGTGAAGACCGTGAACGCCCAAGTCGATGGTGGTGCGCTTGCCGGTTTCCAAAATTTCTTCCTCAACCTGCTTGCGGACTTTGGCCACCACTTCCTCAATGCGGGCCGGGTGGATACGTCCGTCGGTCACGAGTTGATGCAGTGACAAACGGGCGATTTCACGGCGGACGGGATCGAACCCGGATAGTACGATGGCCTCAGGCGTATCGTCTACAATGATTTCAATGCCGGTGGCTGCTTCCAATGCGCGGATGTTGCGGCCTTCGCGACCGATGATGCGGCCCTTTATTTCGTCGGAGTCGATGTGGAATACGGTGACTGCATTCTCGATGGCAGTTTCTGTAGCTACGCGCTGAATAGTCTGTACCACGATGCGCTTCGCTTCCTTGTTGGCCGTCATCTTTGCATCATCCATGATTTCGTTGATGTACGAAGAAGCATCGGTCTTTGCTTCTTCTTTAAGCGATTCGATGAGTCTCTCCTTGGCTTCATCAGCCGATAGGCCGGACAAGGCTTCAAGTCGGTCAACTTCTTGACGGTGAAGTTTATCCATCTCCACCTTTTTTTTCTCGATGACTTCGAGCTGGGCTTCCAGATTTTCTTTGGCAAGGGAAAGGTCGCCTTTTTTGTGTTGCAATTCCTCCAGTCGTTGGTTGATCTGCAATTCGCGTTGCTTAAGCTTGGCTTCAATAGCCTGAATGCGGGAGTTCCGTTGGTTGACCTGCTTTTCAAGATCGGTCTTGAGGGAGAGGAACTTCTCCTTCACCTCTAACATCTTGTTTTTTTGGATGACTTCGGCTTGGGCCTCGGCTTGTTTGATGGTGTTTTTATAACGGGCGTTCAGCGCGTACCGGATGACAATCCACGTGCCTAAGCCACCCAATAGAAACGAACCTATAATCAAGGGTATATTCATATTTCAGGTGATTTGAGTATATATAGTTAAAAAAAAACGCACCACAACACCGGGATAAATCCCCGTGTTTGCAGTGCGGTGTGTTGTACAAATATACGATGTCTTACCTTAAGAACGCTTCCAGTTCCTTGTTGAGCTGAGCTAAGCTCTGTTCATAAGTTACCGTGTCGCTCGATTGCGCTGTCTTTAAGCTTTCAATGGCTATCTGACAGGCAACCATTGCCAATAGATCCTTAAGTTCAAGCCCCGATTCGTCCGCATCGAAATGCTTCCTGTACTGGGCCAGTTTATCGTTTACCATCTTCCCGGCCGTTCGAACCAGCTCTTCTTCACTGCGTTTTATCCGCAGCGGGTAGTGCTTGTCGGCAAGATATAGGTTGATGGTGAAAATATCATCCATTGTCTTATTCATTAATAAGCGCAATGCATTTGTCAATCTCCCGCACTATACCCGACAACGATTGTTGAGCCTCCTTGATGTCTGTCTTTCTAAAGGAAATCATCTTGGCTAACTTTAGGTTGTCGTAACTGGCAGTCTTTTCCCGGAGGGCCTTTTCCGCTTCCAGAAGGGCGGTCTCCCGACTCCTTAGCTGAATCAACAGGGCGTTTTTTTCCTCCCTGAGCGTTTCGCAAAGCAACATCAATTGCCTGACCCTGGTTTCAAATGTGGTCAGTGATTTTTGCTGTTCCTCGGTCATACGAATGCCAGTTAAGACACAAAAATAAACTATTGTTCATCAAAATGCAAATATCTTGTGTCATTTTATCAATTTTCATCCTCGTCGATGCGACTTACAAGTACCTTATCAATGCGTGCGGCATCCATGTCGATGATTTCCAGCTCAAAATTCCGCCAGCGGAGTTTCTCGGCTGTTTTTGGGATGTGTTCCAATACGTCGAGTATTAGTCCGCTTAGGGTGTTGAAATCGTGTTCCGGGTAAAGCTCTTCCATGTCAAAATAGGCCAGGAAGTCATAAAATGAGTATTGTCCGTCAACCAGCCAGGTACCGTCTTCGCGTTCGATAATCTGCTCATCGGTCTCGTCGGGCACCACAATATTGCCAACCATGGCTTCCATCAGGTCATTCAGGGTGACGATGCCCTGTATGCTGCCAAATTCATCGGTAACCAAGGCGTAAAACTGCTGGCTTTTGCGAAACAGTTCCAACGCGTTGAAGCCGCTCATAGTTTCCGGTACAAATTGAGCCGGTTTCACAAATTCCCTGATGTTAAAATCGGGATTATTGAAGTGGGAAAATATATCCTTGAGAAAAATCACGCCCAAAATATCGTCGAGTTGTCCACTTCCCACCGGATAGACATCGTGTACTGAAGATTCTATGGTTTTGCGTATGTCATCGGCTGTTTCCTCGGCGTCCAACCAAATAAGATCATTTCGATGGGTCATCAGGGAATTCACATCCCTATCACTTAAGTTGAATACCCGCTCAACAATGTCGTGCTCAGCTTCCTGAATTTCTCCGTCTTCCGTGCCTTCCTGAAGGATGGCCTTAATCTCGTCTTCCGTCACTTTTGAATTGCTAGATTGACTGATGCCTGTCAGTTTCATGATACTGCGGGTACTGACTGAAAGGATCCAAACGAAGGGCGAACCAATGGTGGAAAATGCGTTCATGGGGGCGGCAACAAGTCTGGCAACCTTTTCGGGGTTGTTCATGGCAATGCGCTTGGGTAGCAATTCGCCAAAGATGAGGGTGAGGTAGGTGACAAGAATGACGATGATGACAACGGCAACACTGTGTGCTGATGATTCAAGTCCCGGAATCTGGGCAATTTGTGCCGCCAGCCAAGTGGATATTTCTGAACCTGAGAAAAAACCGGTCAGGATGCCGATGGTGGTGATGCCAATCTGAACGGTGGACAAAAATTTATCGGGAGACGCCGACAACTTGATGGCTTGAATGGCTTTGTTATCCCCACGTCTGGCATCGCCCTCGAGTTTGGATCGTTTCATCGAAACCAAGGACATTTCGGAAAGTGAAAACCAACCGTTTAACAAGATTAGGGCCAAAATGATAACTATCTCCATATGAAAAATGCCACTATTTATGCACAAATGTCGTAAATAAAACGAATTATTCATAATCTTTTTTCGTACGACATGGTGACCTCATTTGGGGAAGATTGCTTTCTCGTTTGGTTTTTTTATCTTCGTACCGATGCGTTTTAAACAATTATCGAATATATTTGTTGAAACGTTAAACTCCTTAGTTGCTGACCCCGTATGAAGAAAATTACCAGTTTTCTGGCATTCCTTATTGCCTGTCTGATTTTGTTGTTGGGTGTGACTCCGCTCTTTTTTGCGGGCAGGGTATCACGGATTGTAGAAACACAATGCGACAAAAACCTAGACGCTTCTGTCAGGTTTAGTGATATATCCCTCAATCTGTTCCGCCATTTTCCTCAATTGACTGTTACCTTGTCGGGTGTTCAGGTGACCGGAGTTGATACGTTTCGGCAGGACACCTTAGTTAAAGCCGAGAAAATTAGGCTGGTCGTGAACCTTGTTTCCCTTCTTTCGAAAGAAGGGGTTACCATAAAGCAGCTAGATTTGATTAGACCACGGCTCAACTGTGTTGTCTTGAAAGACGGCAGGGAAAACTGGCACATTATGAAAGCGGACACTTCCACACACGTTGGGGAGGATACATCGGTTGTGCACGTGGCGCTTCGGAAAATATCCATAAAGGATGCACATGTGGTTTACGATGATAGGGAAATGGGGATGAATATTGTTGTTGATCATTGGTCGGGCAACCTAAAAGGCAACATGTCAACCAAAAAGTCAAGGTTGGAAACCACGTCCCTGATTAAGGCTTTTTCGTTCCGTTACGGAGGTGTTTTGTACCTGAATAAAGCTGTTTTGGCTGTTGCTATGGTGATGAAAATTGATTTTGAGCACTCCAAGTATGATTTTGCTTCCAATCGGATTGAACTCAACGATATGCCCCTGTCGTTCAATGGTTTTGTGCAACTGCCCGATACATCCACCATTCGAATGGATTTGGCTTTAAATACGAAGGGGCTAACCTTCAAACAACTGCTTTCATTGGTGCCGGCGCTCTATAAAAAAGACTACAAGGCACTGAAAGCCACTGGTGACATACAGTTGTCTGCCACGGCAAAAGGCGATTGGACAGACACTGATTATCCCGCTTTTATGGTGAAATTGGCCGTAAAAAACGGGTCATTCAAGTATCCGGATCTTCCGGCTGCGGTGACGGATATGGGTATTGACTTTCGATTGGGACATGAACCCGGTTCGCTCGATAAGACAGTGTTAGACGTTAATCAATTCCATATGGCCATCGCCGGTCAACCCATTGATGCTACGCTGCATCTGGCAACACCCCTCAGTGATCCTGCCGTAAAGGCTTCACTGCGCGGTTCTGTGAATCTTGGGTTGGTTAAAACGGTTTATCCCTTGGATAAAGGTCAAGAACTAAAAGGGTTGCTCAAGGCAGCGTTACAGGTGGAGGGCCGACTTTCCAGTGTAGAGAAGAAGCGCTACGCTGCTATTAAAGCAACGGGTGGTGCTACGGCAACGAATGTTTATTTCAAGCAGGAAAATGGCCGTCTGATTCAAATTGATCAAGCAGCCCTTTCGCTTACGCCGTCCGCCATTAAGCTGGAATCGTTCCTGCTTCAACTGGGCAGAAACGATTTACAGGCTTCCGGTTCCTTGGGCAATTACCTGCAATGGCTCATGAACAAAGGTTCGTTGACCGGTTTGTTGACCGTTTCGTCAACTAATTTGAACCTGAACGAGTTGATGGCCGGTCAATCGGAAAAAACCGGTGCTGCGAAAACCAAAACGACTGCGGCTGTAACTGAAACCCTGCCATTGACTGCGTTTGATGTGCCAAAAAATGTGGATTTGGCGCTTAAGGCTACTGTCAAAACGCTGACATTCAGTAAGCTGGTTATGAATAATTTTAACGGTGGGGTGCGTGTTAAAGAGGGACGCGTCTTCCTGGATAATACGAAGGCCAATTCCATGGGGGGAATCGTGGGTGTCAATGGGTATTATACCATGGTCACTCCGGAACATCCGCTTGTTGACTTAACCGTAAACCTGCAGGATGTTTCTTATGGACAAACGGCTACATCCCTGACGATGATACATGAATTGGCTCCCATTTTTGAAAAGATGCAAGGAACCTATTCGATGAACCTGACGCTGAATGCAGCCATGGATAATCACTACAATCCCTTGATGAATAAGGTATCTGCCCAAGGTCGTCTTCAGTCGAACAACCTGAAACTTTCGGGGGTGAAGGTCTTGGATTTATTGGCCGCCACACTCAAGCAGCCCTCCTTGAAACAGGTTTCTCTTAAGAACGTCGATGTATCCTTCAAGGTCAATGATGGTAGAATCAAGACGGCTCCCTTCAACCTGAAGGTGCAAAACATTGGTTTGCTGTTTGAAGGCAGTTCGGGCATCGATAAAACGTTGGATTATACCGTCACCGCCACCTTGCCGGAGCACCTTGCCATGCAGGGGCTATCTACCGTTACCGGAACCATCACCGGAACCTTCGACAAACCGGCGATTAAGATGGATATGGCCAGTTTGGCACGTCAGGCAGCTAAGGGTGTAGCTGAGAAGATGGTAAAGCAGCTGACGGGCAAGACAATCGACCAACAGGTTGCCAAGACGAAGGAAGCCTTAGAAAAACAGGCGGCTCAGTTGCGCGCTCAGGCTAAAGCAGCTGGCGATAAGCTGATTTCAGAAGCCGGAAAGGAAGGCGATAAGCTGATAGAGAAGGCCACCAACCCATTGTTGAAACTGGCTGCCAAGACAGCGGCGGAACGTCTGAAGGTTAAGGCCAAAGAGCAGGCGGCAGCTCTTGAAGCAGCGGCTGAGTCAACGATCAGGACACTGTACATAGAGCAAGGGTTGAACTTATAAGGTGAAACAATGAACGACAGGCAGTTAGAGGAAAAGAAAGTCTGGTATATTGCTCGTGTGCAAGCGATTGTCACGGTATTGTTGTATGTGATGAACCTAGTTTATTTCAATGCGGTTGTCTTAGCTGTGTTTACCATTTTTACGTTTTTTTGCGGCTTGGCCTACCTGTACTATTATTTTACAAAACGGTACAAACATTGGTCTGTACTTTTTCTTGTGTTGATTTCCAGTGATTTTGGGTATTATGTATTTAGCGGAGGCAATCAAGGCGCAGGCATACTCTGGTCATTGGTGTTGCCCTTTCTGGCTATGTACCTACGAGGGTATAAAGTCGGTTCTTTTTTTAGTATCATATACCTGTCCGTGTTGTTGGTTGCGATTGTCATCGCCTACGTTATTGAGCTTGCCTTACCGTATTCCAACACGTTTTTGTTTGTATTCTTTCTCGTCAATAGTTCATTATTGATCTTATTGTACAAAATTGAGAAAGGACGTACGCTGATTCAGGAAGACTACAACAGGATAGAAAACCTGTTCATCCATGCCACTGATTTGTTGTTTATCGGCACGATTAAGGGTAATTTTCTTACTGTCAATCCTTCGTGCACGGATATATTGGGGTGGAGCAAGGATGAGTGGTTGGATAAACCGTATTTGGAGTTTGTTCACCCCGACGATATTGAACGTTCACGTGTCAAGATACAAGAGTTTTCGTATTCTAAAGGGACGACTTACAGCATATTGGAAAACCGTTTTATGTGCAAAGATGGCAGTTACAAATGGCTTTCGTGGCGTACTGTATATGATTCCGACAAGAAGTTGGTGTATGCCATCGCTCGCGACATAACAGAAAAAAAGGAACAGGAGGAAAGTCTGGATGAACGTGCCGGCCTTCAATCGATTATCGTGGAACTATCGGCGGAATTTATCAATTCCACACCAGAGAATCTGGAAGAGAAAATCAAGGAGTTGCTTCAGCGGGTTGGCCAGTTTCTCGGTTACGACAGGGCCTACCTTATTCGTATGAACAAGGACGTGAATCCAACGATTGGTGTTGTTGAATGGAACAAGGAGGGTTGTACTTCGCTCAACGATATGTTACATCAATTTAACCTGTTCGGGCATCCGATGCTGCAGTCTTTCATGATGATGCTGGATGTCTTGTACGTGCCCAAAATAGAGGAATACATAGACGAGCCAACATGGTTGAAAGAGATGAGTTTGCAGCAACAGATTCAGTCTATTTTCTTGTTGCCCTTGGTGAGAAACGGTCAGAATGTGGCTGTGATTGGGTTTGACACCATCGGTCATGCCAAGGAAATTTCTGCCGAATTGATTGAGCTGGTAAAGGTGTTGACTCAACTGATTACAGAAGTGTTGATGAAGAATGAGGTTGACTTACATCTTAGAGATGCGGCCATAAAACTCGACGACCTTAACAAAACCAAAGACAAGTTATTCTCCATTATCGCTCATGATTTAAGGTCACCGTTGAGCACCATTATCGGCTTTTCTGAAATAATGACAGACGAAGAGGAGCCATTCTCGGTGCCGATCCTGCAAGGATACGCTAAACTTTTGAATCACGTGGCTTTGAGTACATTCGACCTCTTGGAGAACCTGTTGGATTGGTCCAGGTTGCAACGTGGTATGCTGAAACCTGAGCGGACCAAGGTGCTGGTGGAGGAGTTGGTGCAAGAAGCCATTGGTCCCTTTGCGGATAAAGCCGAATCAAAGAATATTTGGGTGACTATCCAGATGGAACCAGGTTTGAAAATCGATGTTGACAAGCGCATGATGGAGACCGTCATCCGCAATCTTTTCACAAATGCATTGAAATTTACGCCGGAGGGAGGAACCATTACCCTGAAGGCGGAAAGGGCCCGAGACAACAAGTTATCGCTGTGTGTATCCGATTCCGGCATAGGCATCCCCAAATCGATGTTGCCTTTGCTGTTTACCGCAAACGAAGTTAAAAACCGTCAGGGATTGGGGGGAGAACACAGTTCGGGGTTAGGATTGATGCTCTGCAAGGAATTCATTGATTTGCATCAGGGTTCCATTCATGTGGAAACGACAGAAAACAAGGGTAGTACATTCTGTATAAACCTGCCTTGTTTGCTTACTTCAAGAACCATTTGATCCATTTGAACTGCTTATAAGGAGGATATTTGCCCGCCAGGTCAAACCACTCTCGCGAGGAAACGACCGATCGTTGATGACTGAAGGTTTCGAAGCTGTATCTTCCGTGATACCGTCCCATGCCACTTTCTCCTACACCTCCGAAGGGAAGGTGCTTGTTGGCAACATGAAGGATGGTATCGTTTAGGCAGGATCCTCCGGACGAAGTTTGAGCAAGTACGCGTTTTCCTTCAGACTCCGATCCGAAGACGTAAAGCGCCAAGGGCTTGTTGCGGGAATGGATGAATGCGACAGCCTCTTCGATCGAATCAATGGCAATCAGGGGCAAGATGGGGCCAAAGATTTCTTCCTGCATGAGTGCGCTGTCCAATGACGGTTCGTCGACAAGCGTAGGTTCCAGGTAGCGACTTTCCCGGTCGAACGCCCCACCCGATACGATGGATCCGCCCGATGTGTCAAGCAGTAGCAACAACCGGTCTAAAAAACGTTGATTGACGATGCGGCCGTAATGCGGGCTTTTCAATGGATTTTTACCGTAGAATTGTTGAATCGTGCATTTCAATGCCTCCATCAAGGCGGGTTTCAGTTCGCGTTGAACCAGTATGTAATCGGGAGCCACGCAGGTCTGTCCGGCATTGATGAACTTGCCGAAGGCGATGCGTTTGGCGGCTAATGCGATGTTGGCGGAGGATAAAACCACACAGGGACTTTTCCCTCCCAATTCAAGGGTAACGGGACAGAGGTTGGCGGCGGCTTTTTGCATGATGTATCGACCCGTGGCCGGACTGCCTGTGAAAAAAATGTAGTCGAAACGCTCAGTCAGCAATTGGTCTAACTCTTGGCCTTCGCCTGAGAAAACCCGTACGTAATCGGGTTCAAACAAACTCGAAAGGATGGAGGCTGACAACGCTGCGGTAGCCGGAGCCTGTGGAGACGGTTTGAGCACGGCGCAGTTTCCGGCGGCAATGGCACCAATCAGGGGCTCCATCAACAATTGGAAGGGATAATTCCAGGGCGCAATGATCAGAACGACACCGTATGGTTCACGGATGATCCGACAGGTGGAAGGAAATAGCGCCAGTCCACTGTTTACTCGTTTAGGTCTGGCCCATTTTTTAAGGTGTCGTATCTGAAAACGAATGTCATCCAACAAAAGCTGAATTTCTGTTAGAAAGGCTTCTTCCGGCGATTTTCCAAGATCGCTGCGCAGTGCAGCTTCAATGGCGGGTTGGTTGCGCTGTATGGCTTTCCCGAGTTTCTTCAGTTGACTGATTCTAAAGTCAATATCCTTGGTTATACCTGTTCCAAAAAATGTGCGCATGCTTTCCATTAGACAGGTGGTTTGTGAGTGTATGTATGCAAAGATAATGGACAAAAAGGTATCATCTATCAAATAAAAATTTATACTTTTGTCCCTCACCTAATAATACCTGAATTGTATGGCATTGAAACCTCAACAACCGCTGGTTAAATTCTATTCCGGCGAAGAACTACCTCTAGAATTACACAAAGTACGCATTGTTCAGAAATTACACCTGGTTCCCATCGAACGTCGTTTGGAAGCTCTCAACGAGGGTGGGTTTAATACTTTCCAATTGAATACCACCGATGTATTCTTGGATATGCTCACTGATAGTGGGACCAATGCTATGAGCGACAATCAGTTGGCTGCCATGATGCAGGCCGATGACGCCTATGCCGGTTCACAAAGCTTTATTCGTTTGCAAAAGGCTGTTGAAGATGTACTTGGTAAAAAATACTTTTTGCCGGTTCATCAAGGTCGTGCTGCAGAAAACATTCTTGCCGTTGCCTACGTCAATAAGACCAGTCTTGTCCCGATGAACTACCATTTCACGACGGCCATGGCTCACATTACCGACAAAGGTGGTCGTATCGTAGAGCTCTTGTATCCTGAAGCCTACGTAATCAATTCTGAACACCCGTTTAAGGGAAATATGAATATTGAGGCGCTGGAAGAGACGATTCTTCGTACCGGTAGGGATTTCATTCCCTACATCCGAATGGAAGCGTCCACCAACCTAATTGGCGGTCAGCCTTTCTCCGTACAGAACCTGAGAGACGTTCGCGCCCTCGCCGATAAATACAACATCCGTTTGGTGCTCGATGCCAGTCTGTTGGGTGAGAATGCCTACCTGGTTAAGCAACGGGAAGAAGAATTTATGGAAAGCTCCATGGCTGAAATCATCGCAACGATGACTGGTCTGGCCGATATTGTCTATTTCTCCGCTCGTAAGCTCAGTTCTTCCAGGGGTGGCGGTATTTGCAGCAATAGGCTTGAAATCTACAGGGAGTTGGAATCACTCGTTCCCCTGTATGAAGGATTCCTCACCTATGGTGGTATCTCCATCCGCGAAGTTGAAGCCATGGCTGTCGGTTTGTACGAAACCCTCGATGAAACCATGATTTCACAAAGCCCTTCCTTTATCAAATACCTGGTTGAAGAGGCTATGAAAAAGGGAATTCCGATGATAACCCCTCCGGGTGTACTGGGTGCTCACGTCGATGCGATGAGTTTCTGTGCGCACATTCCACAAACACAATATCCTGCCGGCGCACTGGCTGCCGCTTTCTTCTTAATTTCAGGCGTACGCGGTATGGAACGCGGTTCCATCTCCAATCAACGGGATGAAGAAGGCAACGAAACGTATGCCGATATGGAATTGCTTCGTCTGGCTGTTCCAAGAAGGGTGTTTACCCTTTCACAAATCAAGTATGTGCTTGACCGTCTGAACTGGTTGTTCGACAACCGGGAATTGATTGGTGGATTGAAGTTCACCTACGAACCAACGGTGTTGCGCTTCTTTATGGGTAAACTGGCACCTGTGTCCAATTGGCCTGAAACCTTGATGGCCAAATTTAGGGCTGACTTTGGCGAAAGCCTTTAAGAAAAAATCGGAAAGACGGTATCCACCCTTTTGGGAGGATGCCGTTTTTTTGTAACTAACAATATGCCATGGAATCAACCGTTTGCTGTCCGTCTTTTGATCCTCGTCCGTGGGATGGGACCACGCACGTTTGGGCCGATAAGCCTTTTCTGAAGGATGAAATGCCACAATTTCTGCATATTCCTCTGCCTGGGGTCATGAGCAAGACCATCACCCGCATGTGGGAGTTCGCGCGCAAACACAAAGCAACAACTGAAGCACAGGATTTTTTATTGTTGACCTATGACCCCTCTCCCTGGAAATCGGAACTGTACATGGCCTTGACAAAAGATCTTCACGATGTGCCGAATGTGGTTAAACTTTCCGGAAACTATATTTCCAAGGTATACGATGGCTCCTACAGCCAAGTTCCCAAGTATATCAAAGACATGGAAGCTTTTTTAAAACAACAGGGTAAGAAAGCTAAACGGTATTATTTTTATTATACCACCTGCCCGAAATGTGCCAAAAAGTACGGTCATAACTACATTGTCCTCTTGTCGGAGATTTAATAAATGGGTATGAAACAGATAGTCAGTAGGTCCATCATCTTGATTGTGATGGGCTGTTTTTTGTATGGGTGTGGTAAATACAACGGCGATAAAAAACGAAATACCGCTGAAGGATTTGATAAAAGCGTCACCAAATCGGAAGATGAATGGGTGTTGTACCGCAGTAAGGATTTTTCCATTCAATTTCCGCCACTGTTTAAAGTGGACACATCGGGTTATCGAAAAACTCGTTTGATTCTGTGCTCCGAATTGACGGATGATGGGGATATGTATGAGGATAATATTGCCGTCTTTATAAAAGATAGGGAGAATAGTTTATCGTTGGAAGCTTATGGAAAGCAGTGCGAAGGGGAGATCATGAAATATACTGAATCTCCTGAGTTGATGAACAGCAGCCTGAAAAAAAAGGACGGACGTGAGTATTATGAAATTATCTATTCTGAAAGCCAGTCTACATTCCGCTTGATTCGCGAACAGCGTATACAATTCAGTGGAAAAAAAATGTACAGTGTAACCCTAACCTGCGAAGATGCGGTCTTTGATCAATGCAGGAATGTGGGAGAGGCCATTATGTCAACTTTTACCATTAAATAGCCGTTACGAAAGAGGTGTCAATTTTCCACGTATATGAAAAAGAAAGCATTGATTTTTTTCTGTTTATTCGTTCAGTTATGCGCTGCCATTGCTCAGGAAACGTATGTGGACGTAGCCAGACAAGCGGAGAAGTTGTCAAAACAAGGCAAATATGAGGAATCCTACGAGGCCTATACAAAAGCCATCGGAATGAAATCTAGTGATTTCAACCTTTGGGTGAATCGCGGTATTTGCCAGATGAATCTTAAGAAATACGATGAGGCCTTGAAAGACTTCAATCAGGCGCTTCAACAAAAAACCAATGAAGCGTCTGCATTAAGGGGGAGAGCAGGATGCAAAGCCATGTTGAAGGATTACAAAGGTGCCATTGTCGATTTTTCGGCAGTCTTGGCGCAACAACCGAAAGATAATTTCAGCTTGCTAGAACGAGGCAAGGCAAAAATTCAGGATGATGACATTCCGGGTGCGCTGACAGACCTAAAGGAGTGTTTGAAACGTACGTTTCAACCGGCAGAAACACATTACTGGATTGGCGTGGCTTATTTTTCACAAAAAGAGTTTAAGCAAGCTGCCGACGCGTTTTATTCAGCTACAGCTTTAGACAAAACGCTCACGGATGCTTATTACAGGGAGGCATTGGCCAACGCGGAGTTGGGCCAATTCACGAAAGCGGTAACGATACTTGATCCGGTACTTGAAGAGCGCCCCAAGGATGTCAACCTGTATTTATTAAGGGCCACCTTAACGATTAACGCAAAAAAATATACTCAAGCCCTGCCTGATATTGAAAAACTGAGCGAACTTCAACCGGGAAATACCGATGCTGTTTTACTACGAATTAAGGTCAGGAACGGTCTTTCAGATTACAAGGGTGCGTTGGCAGTTATCGATTCAATGTTGAAAATATACCCGACCGGGAATGAATTGTTGTTCTTGGAAAAAGGGAAAGCCCTATACCAGTTGGGTAAACGTGATGAAGCTGAAGACATGTTTGAACAGTCAATAGCCACTAATCCGGATTTTGTTGAATCCTATCACGAACGTGGAATGTTTTTTCTTGACAAGCAGGAATATCGTAAGGCCATTGCCGATTTTAACAAGGCCATCGAAATAAACGATCGAATGGCTATTGGCTGGTACCTGAAAGGAAGAGCCTTGATTGGATTGGAACAAGTGGATGAGGCCTTGGTTGCCATCAACCAAGGTTTGGACTTGGGTGGAGAACAGACCGAGGTTGGACATCACCTACTGGGACTGGCCTATGCGACAAACGGCGATGAATCAAGTGCCATGGAAGAGTATAAAAAAGCCTTGTCCATCAACCCAGCGTACATCCCAGTCAGGGTGGATAGAGCCAGTTTATGGTTAAAACAAGGAAAGACACAGGAGGCATTGCAGGCATTGCAGGCGGTGATAAAAGAAGATCCAACCAACGCAACGGCGTATTACAGGAAAGGCTTGGCCTATGTCAAACTTGGAATGAAAAAAGAAGCCATGGCTAGTTTCGACATGGCTTCATCCTTGGGCAACGAACAGGCAAAAAAAGAGCGGGAAGCTCTCGGGAAGTAAGGACAACAACCGGCCAATCAATCGGGCAGTTGGATGTATTGCATTTGTTGTAGAATTTGCTGTTGCCTGTTTCTGATGTACCGTGAAGGAAAGGCGGAATTGAACCGTCTTGGATTGGGTAGAGTCGCAGCAATTAATGCCGATTGTGAACGCGTCAACTTTTCAGCCGTTGTATTGAAATGCTCTTCCGCAACGGCTTGCGCTCCATAAATACCTTTTCCCGTTTCCATGGAATTCAGGTATACGGCCAATATGCGGTCTTTTGTCCAAAAAACTTCAATCAATACGGTGAAATACGTTTCCAGCCCTTTGCGTACCCACGAAGACTCTGGCCATAAAAAAACATTCTTGGCAGTTTGCTGGCTGATGGTGCTGGCACCCCTTGGGCGTCTTCTCCACTTATTTTCCCGAGTTGCCTTTTTAATTTGAATCACATCAAACCCCCAGTGTTCGTAAAACCGTTGATCTTCCGATGCGATAACGGCCCGTTTGAGGTGGTTGGAAATCTGTTTACCCGATACCCAATCGTGTGAGATAGTGGGTTTCATTCCTTGAGATAGTTGTTCCACCGCACGAATCACCATCAGGGGAGTGAGGGGGACAGGAACAATACCGTATATGATGACCGCCAGTATAGACGTGGCAAAAAAGAGCAACATCAATCGCTTAATCCAATTGGAAATCAGTCGAAGTGCTTTCATGTCAGAATGGATTCATTGGCAATAGATGATTACTTGGCTGAAGCATGTTTGCTTATGGCCTTTTCAACAACCTCACGCTTGACAACCGACAACCTATTGGTCTGAAAGTTCCACACATAAACATAGTTGGGAGTCAGTATGGTGTGTTGTTTCCAGTTGGTTTTTTTCTCATTTAATAATAAAATGCAGATGTCAGTAGGAGTGATCAAGTCGCCGGTTTTATCATCGTGAGCATGAATCGATTCTGTTTCTTGATTGTTGTTTTCCGGGTTCTTGCCAAATTTGATGACAGTCATAGCGCTGTGCAACCGTTTGAACGTTTGAACGGTTAATAACTTATCCAACGTAATCAAATAGTCATTGCCAAAAATAACTTCATTTTGTTTAGTGGATTGTGTCACAAAGTAAATCTTTGGTACGCCCTTGTAAATGATAGGAATTGTGCGGAAAATGGTATTTTCATACGAACGTATTCCTGTTTCTATGCGTGCGTAGCCGATTGCCTGCTCATTCATTACATAATAGTTTCTCTCCAAATCGGTGAAAGACCTAGTTGATAGGTCAAGCGCTGCCTTTTGTGTCGTGGATGTACTGTCGAACGTAATAGTGCCCAGTACCTGAGGGGATAAATCCTTCGAATAGCACACCCAAAAGGTGGTATCGTTCGATATGCGGGAAAAGAAACCTTTAATATCGTTTGGGTCTATTCCATTCTTTAACGCCAGGTTCAATCCGTTTCGATTTGCCAACTCGCAGCGGTACAATAATTTTCCTTCTTCAACAATGGAATTGATTTCTTTTATAGGCATTTTATTCTGTCCAAACAGGCTAAAGGTGCTTAACACCACCAGGAATAATACAACTCGTTTCTTCATATCAGTTTATTGAAAAATCTCCGCCAAGATACAAAAAATCTAGGCTGACGTTGTTTGAAAGGGCTGTTTTATTGAAACAGAACGTGTACTTTTGCAAATAGAACGTATTTTTTATAGTGATTGTATGATTCAAGACATTCATCCCCATCGCTTCGATAACCAGTACAAGCCGGCCGCCGTCATGACTGAACACGACTACGTATTTCACTTTAGGGGGAATACCCTGTTGCTTAAAAACGATGGCGAGAAATTGGACATTCCCAGAAAAAGTGATTTGCCGAAACTGACAATTGGTACATCATCGGTATTTCTTTTCACGCTCAATCAAACTGCCTGCTTTTTGGTGTGGGAAGACCCTAATGTGGAAGGTCCTCTTTTTTCGTACCAATCAATGGATGTGTTCCGAATAATCAAGGAACAGGAAATTGCTTGGATTTGCCTTGCCGGATTTCATGTGTATACTTGGTATTCACGCAATAACTTTTGCGGAACGTGTGGAAACAAGACGCAGCATAAATTGGACGAACGTGCCATGGAATGTCTTCATTGCCATGCCATTTATTATCCCACCATAGCTCCTGCAGCCATTGTCGCCATTCTCAGTGGTGAACACATTTTACTGGTTAGGGGACGCAATTCTACCAAAGGTCGCTACAGCTTAGTCTCCGGTTTTGTGGAGGTTGGTGAGACCCTCGAAGAGACGGTGGCACGCGAGGTCAAGGAAGAAACGGGTTTGGACGTACGATCCATCCATTATTACGCGAATCAACCCTGGCCGCTTTCCGGTTCCATGATGGTTGGTTTTATCGCTGAAGCCGACATGAATCAGCCCATCGTCCTCGATCGTCAGGAATTGTCCGATGCCGCCTGGTTTCACAGAAACGACCTTCCCGACCATTCTTTACCACTTAGTATCGCCGGCGAAATGATTGAACGATTTGAAAAGGGAGAGCTAAAATAGGCATCTGGCATACTTCTACGCTGTTCAAAACGGTTAAAACGAATTATTTTAGTTTATTAACTATGTGATATAGTTGAATAACTAAAAAATATAGTTTCTTTGTAAAAACAAAGGAACGACCATGAAGTCACTTACCGCAAAAGAAGAAGAAATCATGGGCTTTTTCTGGGAAAAAGGCCCGTTATTCGTAAAACAAATCCTTGAATTCTACGAGGATCCGAAACCTCATTTCAATACGCTTTCCACCATCGTGCGTGGTTTGGAGGAAAAAAGCTTCCTCACGCATACCGCCTACGGAAACACCTATCAATATGCGGCTTCAGTTACTGAAGAAGAGTTCAGGAAAGCCACGCTCAATAGGGTCATCCGGAAATACTTCGACAACTCCTATATGGGAGCCGTCTCTACGTTGGTCAAGGAAGAATCCATTTCCCTGGACGAGTTGAAGCAGCTCATCCAACAAGTGGAAAAAGCTCACAATAAGTAGTTTGTACATCAGCATTCCTTCAACCCGATAAAATCGTTGAACCATGGGAACCTTCATTATCTACATTGTCAAGTCGGCCATTTGCTTGGTAGTCTTTTACTTGTTTTACAAGCTACTGCTCAGTAAAGATACGTTCCACCGGTTCAACCGGATAGCCCTGCTGGGTTTGATGCTGCTGTCGTTCGTTATTCCTGTTGCTTCGTACCTATTTCTTCCAACAAAATTTTCAGGAGTTATTGACCTGGAAGCATTGCAGCAAGCCGGAAACGCAGTGGTGCTGCTCAATACTCCGGTCAAAACCGGCACCGATCATTCCCTGTTATGGATACAGGTACTTATGTTGGTTTATGTGATGGGAGTTATCGTTTGTTTTGCCAGACACATCCTGTCGCTGGCAAACATGTTCAAACTGATGAGAGCCAGCCGCCGGCAATGCAATGGTAACGATTATACCCTATTTGTGCATGATAAACACATCGCCCCCTTCAGTTGGATGAAACGGATTGTGTTATCCAAAAATGACGAGCATGAAAACCGGGAGAAAATTCTTGCGCACGAATTGGCACATATTCGATTGGGACATTCCTGGGACCTGCTGATAGTTGATGTTTGCCTCTCTTTTCAATGGTTCAACCCCGCGTCCTGGTTACTGAAACAGGAACTTCAAAGCATCCACGAGTTCGAAGCGGACGATGTGGTGCTCCGTCAAGGCATCGATGCACAACAATATCAACTTTTATTAATTGAAAAAGCTGTTGGCACAAGGCTCTACTCTATGGCCAACAGCTTTAATCACAGTTCACTTAAAAAGCGTATAACCATGATGTTACAAAAAAAATCAAATCCCTGGGCGCGGTTGAAGTACCTGTATGTACTCCCGCTCACCTGTGTCACCGTGCTGGCTTTTGCCCGTCCGGAAGTCTCCACCCTTGAAATGCAATCGACTCAGAAAATTGACGCGTCGGTAGCCCGGGCAAAAACCGAAATCGGTAACCTCTCTGCCGACAAAATTACAAAAAAGAAAGACATCCAGTTGGCCCAAGCAAACAACAAGCCTACGGATATACAGATTGTCGACGTAAAGGAACGAACAAAAGGTTCAACAACTACAACTGCTACGTCCATTACGGGTAATTCTAAACCTTTGCTTGTTATCGATGGTATTCCTTCTACTGTTGATTTCGATACGAACGTTGACTTAAAAAATTCAGACTTGGGACAGTTTGCAAAAATGCTTGGTCTCAATCCTGGCGATATTGAATCAATCACTGTATTGAAAGATGCTGCAGCAACAAAAATATGGGGTGCCAAAGGTGTGAATGGTGTCATCCAAATCACTACGAAAAAAGTTCCAACCATGATTATAGTAGATGTAGCGGAGGTAATGCCGCAATATCCAGGTGGTGAGGAAGCGTTGATGAAATATATTTCCTCTAACCTCAAGTACCCTACCATTTCACAGGAAAGGCGTATTCAAGGAAGAGTTGTCTGTAGCTTTGTGATAACTGCCGAAGGCAAAGTGGTTATGGTCAATGTGAGCAAAGGATTAAGCCCTGAACTAGACAGTGAAGCCATGCGGGTCATCCTGAATATGCCGGACTGGATTCCAGGCAAGAATAATGGCAAAAATTGCGCTGTAAGGTATAACATACCTATTCAATTCAAACTTAATTTATAGTTGACAAGGTCACTGCCGCCAGCCCAATGAGCGTTGCAGTGGAGCTGGTAGGGTATGGTCTGTCCCAGGAAGCCTGGGACAGACTATACCCTACAGGCGTAACGGAAACACAGTAATGTTTCAGATGTATCAATTTTCAACCTCAATTCGTATCTTTGCGGTCAAAGCACCGCTGCCACTATGATTAAGGGATTGTTCTGGATCTTTTTGTTCCTGTTCCTGGGAAACCTGATCAGTACGCTGACAGGTGGCTTTGTGCCCGGCAGTGTCATTGGAATGATGCTGCTGTTTCTCAGTTTGTATGTTAAGCTCCTGAAGCCCGATTCCGTGAAAGCAGCCGCAACAGTTATCACCAAAAATATGGCCGTCTTTTTTGTGGTACCTGCCGTGGGGCTGATGGTGTACGCGAAATTACTGGTAACGAATTTTCTCGGCATTTTTCTGTCCATCATAGTCAGCACCATTCTGACCATGGCAACCGTGGCCTTTGTTCAGGAATGGTTTGAAAAGAGGCAGCAACGAAAAACAGCTCCTGAAAAAAGAGAGGAAACGACCGCATGAACCAGCCTACAGGAAATTCAGCACTTGCCTCCCTTTCCTCACTGTTCACCAGTGAAGTATTCCTGCTGGCCCTTGTTTTAGGAGCCTTCCTTTTTGGAGTGTATTTATACAAACGCACCCGGATCAGTTTGTTGCAACCCATACTGACAGCAGTTATTATCCTGATACCCTTCCTGAAAGTAACAGGCATAAGCTACGAGGTCTTTTACCAACAAACCAACTTGCTCAATTTTATGCTGGGACCCAGTGTGGTGGCGTTGGGATACGTGATGTATGAACAACTGGAACAAATTCGGGGAAACGTCTTGTCCATTTTTACGGCTGTTTTTGTGGGTAGCGTGGTAGCTATTGTCAGTGTCGTATTAATTGCAAAACTGTTTGGCGCCGATTTTACACTGATTGCCTCGTTGGCCCCGAAGTCTGTTACCACGCCTATTGCCATTAGTTTAGCCGGCAAGAACGGAGGCATTCCAGCGTTGGCAGTCGTATTCGTGGTTATTTGCGGCATCTTTGGCGGCATGGTGGGGCCTGTTGTATTACGCGCCATTGGGATAAAGAGCCGCGTAGCCAAAGGCCTGGCCATGGGGTCGGCCTCTCATGCCGTAGGAACGGCACGCGCCATTGAGATGGGTGCCACGGAGGGAGCCATCAGCGGACTGGCCATTTGCATCATGGGTATTTTTACGGCCCTATTGATGCCGGTGCTGTTGAGATTGTTCCACTGATTCAACTAGAAAGGATAATAATGAAAACCGCGCATGCCAGTCAGTTGATTTATGATAGCCTGATGGATACTTCCGATTGTATCTACCTATTTGAAGCCAGTGGGGAGACCGATTTCATCATAATCGAGGTCAACAAGGCCTTTGAAAAAGAATTTGGCATTACCGCCGCTTATTGTGTGGGGAAACGACCGCAAGATATACTGGGATATGAGGTGGCTACCTTGGTTAACACCAACCTGCAACGGTGTGTGCAGCTGTCAAGAACCCTCGAAGGTATTGTGGAAATGGAGTTGCCCCACGGAAAACAGGGCTATCAAACCACCTTTGTGCCCCTTCAAAACCAAATCGGTACGGTCAACCGCGTGTTGACCGTGAAGCGAAGAGTGGATACCTCTGTAATCGATGATGCTTCATTGTTGTACGCCGGTGATTACAGGAGTAGTCTGTTAATTCCTATGCACACGATGAAACGCGTGATGGGTTTTACCGACTTGAATGCCCTGAAGACAGAGGTGGATCAAAAGGAAAAACAAGTCAGGGCGTTGGCCGAATTGGCGCCGTATGGGATCCTCACCCTTAAGCACATACAGCCTGTTTTTGCCAATCGGTCGTTGTTGAAACTGGCAGGCGTGGATTCGTTTGAAGAGTATGTCAAAAAAGGATCTCTTTGCTTTATCCATCCGAATGATAGACGTTACATCATGCGACTGTTTAACCATCCTAACGCAATAAATCAGTTTGATAAACAGCAGCAGACCATTACCGGGGTGAACGCGTTGGGAGAGTTGAGGCAGCTGGACATCCGGTTTGTTCAAGATGAAACGACACCTAGCCACTTTACTCAGGTTATCGTGTTCGATATCACCGATTCGATAGAGAAGGAAAAGAGCAAGGCGCAATTGATCTCATTGTCGCTTAGCATGAATCAATGCAACGAGAATAAGGTGAGGATCCGAAAAGAACTGGAACACTTGATTAGGGACCATAATTTGGATGCCGAAGCCTTTAGTGCGGTTTTAAGCGCATTGGCTCAACATCCCGAAGAGAGAGATGATCTTAGCAATTTTTTGGAATGTTTTGAGGTTTCTCATCCCGATTTCCTGATTCATCTGAAAGCGTTTTGTCCTTCCCTGACACTGAATGAAATCAAACATTGCGCCTGCATCAGGATGCGCTACCATACCAAGGATATTGCCCGGTTGTTCAACATTCACCCGGCGTCGGTTCAAAAAGCACGCGTCCGGTTGAAGAAAAAACTGGGACTTCTCCAAACACTTGACTTACGGGAGTGGATAGAATCAATCTGATGAATAGCCAACTGGTACTACATTTGTCACACCCTCATTTTCTTTCAGTCTATTCGTTTGGCGTACTTTTGTCCTACCTATTTGTGAATGACAGTGTGCACGAACGTGTCTGTGTTATTTTTACTATTGAAAAGGTGACCGGGAACAAGGAGTGGTGTGACCGAGTCACCTTTTCTTTTGCCTAAAAACGACTTGCTAAATCGTTAGATAAGTAGTTAATTTGTGTTGTATCATAAATCCAACTACGATGAAAAAAATCTCACTGTTGCTACTTGTACTGGCTTTTTCTGGAGTAAGCATGCAGTTTGCCGCCTTTGCTCAGGGGGCCACTCCAGCCGCTAAACCCACATCACGCGTCATTGAAGATGGCGGTACCGGCATGTACCCCGCTATCATGCTAAGCGACGCAAGTTTGCCCACCCACACCATCTTCAGGCCTCAGGATTTGAAGATGTTTGACGAAAAGAATAAATTGCCCATCATCGCTTGGGGTAATGGAGGGTGTGGTAATTCTCCCTGGGAACACCTCAATTTCTTGTCTGAAATAGCTTCCCACGGCTTTTTCGTGGTTGCCATCGGTCCTATGCCACAAGAAGGTCAACGTGGCGGCAGTGGTCAAACGAAATCATCTCAACTGATTGACGCCATCGACTGGGCCATTGCACAGAATGCCGACAAGAACAGCCCGTATTACAAGAAACTCGATGTGACAAAGATTGCTGTTGCCGGTATGTCCTGCGGTGGCTTGCAAGCCATGGAAAGCGCTCCCGATCCCCGTGTAACGACAGTGATGATTTGCAACAGCGGTATTTTTATTACAGGTACCTCTTCAAGCATGGGCGGTATGCCTGCCTTGACCAAAGATTACCTGAAGAAAGTGCATACTCCCATCATCTATATCTTAGGTGGTGAAACCGACATTGCCTATGCCAACGGTATGGATGATTTCAAACAAATCAACCACGTGCCTGCTTTTGTAGCCAACATGTTGAACGTCGGTCACGGTGGAACGTATGCCAAACCTCACGGCGGTGAATTTGCCAAAGTCGCGACGGCTTGGTGCAACTGGCACCTCAAGGGTGACAAGGAAGCTGCCAAGCTGTTTCTCGGTAACCCCTGTGGTCTTTCCAAGGATGCCAACTGGAAGGTTGAAAAAAAGAATATGGATTAACGCAGTCCGACTGTTATGAAAAACGCATCGCTGTTTGCTTCCATCCTGCTGATTGCAGGGGTTGCCGTTAACACATTTGCTCAGGAACCTGTTATCGGTAAAAGCCCTCGTTACTGCAATCCGTTGCCCATGGTCACCGGGCAGGGTGGGCAAGCATCGGGCGATGTGACCGTCATACGTGAAAAGGGGGTCTATTACATGTACTGCACCGGAGGAGGTGCCTGGGTTTCCGAAGATATGCTGAACTGGACGTTCCACCGTATGGAAAACGTACCCGTTGCTCCCCATGTGGTCAAGTACCACGGAAAATTCTATCTCTGTGGAAACGACGGCCCGCTATTTTCGTCCGACAGCCCGTTGGGGCCTTTTGTCAGTCTGGGCGCATGGAAAAACACACCGGGTGTGGCAGATGGGTGGAATGAGCCCTTCGATATGGATATTTTCATTGATAATGACGGTAAGCCGTACTTATATTACCCGGGGCGTGGGGTGAGCGGCATTTATGTGGTTGCCCTGGATCCGACCGATCTGACCCGCTTTGTGGGCAAACCCAAGCACTTGTTTGGCTTCAACAACACCCATCTGTGGGAACGGTACGGCGAGATGAACGAATACCCCGATGTGGCTTGGATTGAGGGGCCTTGGATGGAAAAGCACAACGGCACCTATTACCTGCAGTATTCGGCTTCCGGCACGCAGTGGAAGACGTACGCCGAAGGTTACTACACGTCGAAGTCACCCATGGGGCCGTTTGTCTACGCTCCCAATAACCCATTGCTGCGCAAGACCGAAGGCTTGGTTACAGGCACAGCCCACGGTTGCATTGTGGAAGGCCCCGATGGCAACTTGTGGCAGTTTTACACCATCGTGTTGTCCAACCCTCCCGGTGGGCGTCGCATTGGTATGGACCGCATTACGTTTGATAAAAATGGAAACATGTCAGTCAAGGTGACGGATGTGCCGCAATGGACTCCACGTCCCGGTGTTACGATCCGTAATGACAACAGTGGATCGTTGCCGTTGACCATCAATAAATTCAGGGCTATGAATGCCTTGTCGAAGGTGTCGTCGGAACAACCGGGTCGCGATGCAGCCTATGCGGTGGATAATTCAAGCGGTACGTGGTGGGAGCCGGCTGTAGCCGACAGTATTTCGCCAACGCTTACCATCGAGCTTTCCCCGGCCACGCGTTTTGACGTGGTGCAGCTTTTCACCATCGACTCATACCGGATTCTGTTCCAACGGGGTCGTGCTGCGGGTGCCATGACGAGAAATCGGGGGGCATTCAGCCCGGATGTTTATCAGTACAAAATTGAGGCATCCATGGACGGCACGTCATACACCACGGTGGTGGATGAAACCGGGAATGCGTTGTCCAGAAACACCATTTTTGGTGAAATTCCGCTAACGAAATGCCGCTTTGTACGGTTGACCATGACCAACTGGCCGAAGTCGACCCCCTTGGGTATTATCGAATTCACGGTCTTTGGAAAGCCCAACGGTTCCTTGCCTGCTGCTGTGGCCATTCCGAAATAACACCCTGCCGGCGGAACGGAAACAGGCAATTGTTCCGGAAAATCCAAAGGATTCAAAAAAAACGAGCTGCATATCCGTTGATCATGCAGCTCGTTTCGTACTATGCGGAGTTGGTTACTTCGGAATGTTGACAACAGCGTTGAATGCGGGTTTTGGCGTTCTGTCCCTATTGAACAGCAAGGGGTAATTGGTGCGTCCCGGTACGGGGTTGCCGTTTTTCCAGGACAAGCCGTCGTGAAGGCCCCACATGGTGACGCGGTCAATCTTGTCGCGTTTTTTGTAGAAGATGTTGAAGATTTCGGTGTAACGGTTGGTGAGTTGTTGTTCAACATCAGCCGGCAAGCCTTTGCGGTATGGATCCAGAAAAGCCTTGAATTCTTCCAACTGCCATTGTGGATCGTTCATCATTTTACCGATGAGCTGACCTTCTTTGGTGATGGGCAACACATCGATGTCCAGTTCGGTGATCATGACCTTGACACCCAGTTTGGCAAACGTATCGATGGTTGCTTCAATGTATTCGTTCTTGGGATAATTGAGCCCCCAGTGGCACTGCATGCCAATGCCGTCTATGCGGATCCCTTCTTTTTGCAGCATGCGAACCATGCGTGCAATGCCGTCACGCTTTGTAGGGCGCCACTCATTGAAGTCATTGTAGTACAATTCGACTCCCGGAGCGTATTGGCTGGCAAATTTGAAGGCGAGTTTCACCAGTTCATCACCACTACCAATGGCTTTTACCCAGGTGGTGGGACGGTAGGAACCATCGTTGTCGATGACCTCATTCACCACATCCCAGGCATTGACGCCATTTTTGTACCTGCCGGCTACCGTTTCAATGTAGCTACGCAGTTGTTCTACCATGGCATCGTGTGTCTTGGGCTTTCCCAAGGAATCGGTAAAGAACCAGTCGGGCGTTTGGTTGTGCCATACAAGCGTATGTCCAACAATGAACATGTTGTTGTCCTTTCCAAATTTGACATATGCATCTGCCGGCGCGAAATTCCATACCCCGGGTCTTGGATTGAGCGTCTCGGCTTTCATCTCATTTTCAGGCGTGATGGAGTTGAATTGCTGGATAACCAACTTCTGAGAAGCGGCATCTCTGCCACTTGTTATGGAGCTATTGACCGAGCAGCCAAATTTAAAGGCATTTTTATACGCATCTTTGAGGGTTTTCTGGGCGTTGTCCGCTCCAAGAACAGCCGTTGCGTTGATGAGCAGCATGGCTCCTGCTAGGTACAAAAAAGGTTTTTTCATGGTTTGACAGATGGTTACAGGCTGATGGCAGACAGCCCTAAATGGTTAATAGCACCAAAAATAACAAATATTTCAGAGGTTACAAGCATGAAGCCTGGCACTTGATGGAATATGTATCACAGGCCGAACGAAAACAAAGCAAGCCAGTTAAACGATACTAGGAAACCACTTTGGGATACATGTACGTGGAGAGGCAGGAAATAAGGAGCACCATCGCAGTAAGAATTCCAATGTCTCGAGGAAGTGATGACAGATCATTGCTCACAAGCAATGCCCGTAGCGCGTCTACCATATAACTCAACGGATTGATACTAGCTATGATTTGGAGCCATTTTGGCATGATGCTGATGGGATAAATGGCGTTGGATGCAAAGAACAGGGGCAACGTTATTACTTGTCCGATGCCCATAAATCGTTCTCTGGTTTTCACGATGGAAGCAATGATCATCGATAAGCCTGTAAAAAAGCCGGCACCCAGTACGATAATAAAGATGACACCAATGACTGAAAAGATGTTTACTATTAGATGAATCCTTAAAAGTAAGGCAATGATGAAGACAATGATTGCTTGTGAGATTCCCCGGATACCGGATGAAATCATTTTCCCCCATACCAAAGCAAGTCGGGGGGTTGGGGTTACCAGCAATTTCTGCAATAAACCCAAATCCCGTTCCCAAATGATATTTAATCCGTAAAAAATGGAAATAAACACGACGGACTGGGTTAAAATACCGGGTGTGATGAATTGCAGGTAGGTATAGCTGCCCGTTGGAATGGCATGCGTTTTGCCCAACGCTTCGCCAAAAATGCAAAGCCATAATATGGGCTGGATGGCACGGCTTATCAGCTCTGTCGGGTCGCGAAACAATTTTATTGCTTCTATTTCAGCAAGTGCCCACGATTTTCTTGCGGATTGAATGAGATAATTCATGATTTAGCCTAATCTTTTCGCTGTTCGTCTTCCTCTTGCAATATCTCTGAAATTGCCATTTTCCTGCAATGAATTGCCTGAAAAGAAAATGAATGCGTCTTCCAGGTTTGCTGCTGGTTTATCGGTTTTTTGTTTCAGTTCTTCAGTGGTTCCAATAATTTCAATTTTGCCTTTATTGATAATTGCAACCCTGTCGCTCATTTCATCTGCTTCCTCCATATCGTGGGTGGCAAAGAAAATAGCCGTGTTGTATTTGTCGCGAAGCTCCAGAAGATGCGTCCATACATCTCTTCTCGCAACCGGATCGAGCCCGGAAGTCGGCTCGTCTAAAAACAGTACTTTGGGTTTATGGATGATTGATTGTCCAATTTCCAGTTTACGAATCATGCCACCCGAAAAATTTTTCACCAACGTGTTTGCCTGCTTCTCCAATTTTAAAAAACTCAATGTTTCCGAGATCCTTTGATTCCTTTCTTTGGCGGGAATATCAAAAAGTCGGGCCATCAGCATTAAGTTCTCATACGCGGTCAAACTACCGTCAACCGAAATGAGTTGGGGAACATAACCGATATTTTTTCGAATCAAAGAGGCCTGTCGAACGATATCATAACCATCGATGGAGGCAACGCCTCCTGTAGGTCGGAGAAGGGTGATCAGCATCTTGATGGTGGTCGATTTCCCGGCACCATTAGGACCTAAAAAAGAAAAAAATTCTCCCTCTCCAACCGTAAACGATATGCCATCCACCGCTTTAAGGTCACCGAAGTGTTTTGATAAGTTTCTAACTTCAATTATAGTATTCATAAAAGTTACCTTATTTTCCAATGCAGAAGTGCGCGAAGATGTTTCCCAGCACTTCATCGGTGGTGATGACGCCGGTGATTTCGCCTAAGTGGTAAATGCATTCGCGCAGGTCTTGGGAAAGCAAATCGCCGGATTGTTCCAGGTTGAGTCCCTCCTGAACGCGGAGAATGGCCTCGTGGGCCGTTTTCAGCGCCTGATAGTGGCGTAGGTTGGTGACGATCACGTCCTGGCGGGCCAGGTCGGGCAAGCCGGCTAATTCAAGCAACTTGGCTTTCAATGCATCAAGGTTCAGGCCTTGTTTGGCCGAAATAAACAAGCGATTGGAAGAAATGGACTTAAACTGTTCATCGAGTACCTGCTGTTCAGCCTTGTCGAGTTTGTCGGTTTTGTTGAACAGTACCATGAGTACCTTGCCTTCTGAACGGGGAAGGATGCGCGAGGCCATCCATTCGATGTGCTCCGTGAATTGGGTGGAATCAATTATCCATAGAACGATGTTGGCCTGCTCGATTTGCTGGTAGGTGCGCTGAATGCCGAGCAGTTCAATCTCATCCTTGGTTTGACGCAAACCGGCCGTATCGATGAATCGGAACAAAACGCCGCGGATGTTCACCCTATCCTCGATCACATCGCGTGTGGTGCCTGGAATGGGCGATACAATGGCCTTGTCCTCGTTGAGCAGTTGGTTGAGCAAGGTGGACTTTCCTGCATTGGTTTCGCCCACTATAGCCACCGGAATTCCGTTTTTCAAGGCATTGCCCAGACGGAATGATTCGGTGAGTTTGCGCAGGTTTTTCTCCAGTTTGGCGGCCAACTCGGTGAGCTCGGTACGGTTGGCAAATTCAACGTCTTCTTCGCCGAAATCTAATTCCAGTTCAATCAGGGTTGCAAAATGGAGCAAAAGCCCCCGCAGCTTGTCAATTTCTCGTGAAATGCCACCCCGCATTTGACGGATGGCTAGTTTGTGGTTGGCTGCCGAAGAGGAGGCAATCAGGTCGGCCACGGCTTCAGCCTGCGCCAGATCCAGTTTGCCGTTGAGGAAAGCCCTTCGCGTGAATTCACCGGGTTCGGCCAGGCGGCATCCTGCTTCCAGTAGGACGCGGATAATTTTTTGCTGGATGTAGGTGGATCCGTGGCAGGTGAATTCCACCGTATCCTCTCCCGTAAAGGAGTGTGGGTTGCGAAACAGGGTAGCCACCACCTCGTCGATGAGGTAACCATCCTGCTGGAACTGACCAAAAATAACCGTATGTGACGGTTGGTCGGACAGTCGTTTTTTGGAGCCCTTGGGAAGAAATAGGGTATCACACAGCGTGATGGCCTGCGCGCCCGAGACGCGGATAATGGCCATCGCACCCACGCCGGGAGCCGAAGCGATGGCGCAAATGGTATCATTCATGGGAGTGGGAATAAAGACGATCCAACACAGTGGTGACCAATGACAACATGGCCGATTGATAATCGACGTTCACCTGGGTGGACAAACGGTTGGCTATGACCAGACAAACAGTGACTGCCCGGTGTCCAAGCAGGGCAGAAAGTCCTGCCACCGCCGAACTTTCCATTTCGTAATTGGTGATGCGGTAATCGTTGTAACAAAAGGAACCCAGGCGTTCGTTCATGTCGGGCTTGGCCAATGGGATGCGTAATTCGCGCCCCTGAGGGCCATAGAATCCGTTTGCCGTGATGGTAACGCCCTGTTTAAACGCGGTATCGCCCAATTGCCGTACCAACCCTTCATCAGCGGTAACCACGCAGGGATAATTGAACGATGACGGCCAATTCATGTGTTTCAGAAAGGCTTCTTCAAAGAGCCGGTCTCTGATGGTCTCCGTTCCCCGGTAAAAGTGGAGCAGTCCGTCAAAGGAAATGGATTTTTCAGAAACAAGAAATGTACCCGGAGGCAGATCAGGTTGAAGGCCCCCACACGTGCCAATTCGGATGAGGTCTAACGTTCGTTTGACGGGTTTTTCAAGACGGGTTTCCAAATCGATGTTGGCCAACGCGTCCAATTCGTTGATAACAATATCAATGTTGTCGGAACCAATTCCGGTACCAACAACAGTGATACGTTTTCCATTGTAGCTTCCGGTGGTGGAAACAAATTCCCGGTTTGCCACCCTACATTCAACGGCATCCATCAGGCCGGCTATCATATCCACACGCCCCGGGTCACCCACCAGTAAGATGCTGTCGGCCAGCTGTTCGGGTTTCAGGTGCAGGTGGAAGATGCTACCGTCGGCGTTGATCAGCAATTCGGATGCGGGAAAGTGCCTCATGGCTGTAACTTAAGCTTTTTGTTCAGGCTTGCCACCGGGTTTGGCGATGCTCTCGCGCATGGAGGTGTCTGACTCCATATTTTTAATGCGTAAATAGTCCATGATGCCTAAGTTTCCGCTTCTGAAGGCTTCGGCCATGGCCTTGGGCACTTCAGCTTCAGCCTCGATCACTTTGGCGCGGGCTTCCTGTGCCTTTGCTTTCATTTCCTGTTCGAGAGCGACGGCCATGGCACGGCGTTCTTCTGCCTTGGCCTGGGCGATGTTCTTGTCGGCATTGGCCTGGTCCATCTGCAGTTCGGCACCGATGTTCTTGCCTACGTCAATGTCGGCGATATCGATGGACAGAATTTCAAAGGCTGTTCCGGCGTCAAGGCCTTTCTTCAAAACCACCTTGGAAATGGAGTCCGGGTTTTCCAACACGTCCTTGTGGGATTTGGCCGAACCGATGGCGGTCACGATGCCTTCTCCGACACGAGCCAGAATGGTTTCCTCACCGGCACCACCTACCAGCTGGCGGATATTGGCGCGTACGGTAACGCGGGCCTTGGCGATAAGCTGGATGCCGTTGATAGCAACGGCTGCAACTGGAGGCGTATCAATCACTTTGGGATTGACAGACATCTGAACAGCCTGGAATACATCACGACCGGCTAAGTCGATGGCGGTGGCCATCTGGAAGCTCAATTCGATGTTGGCCTTGGAGGCTGAAACAATGGCGTGTACCACTCTTTCAACATGTCCACCGGCCAGGAAATGAGCCTCGAGTTCATCGCGGGTAAGCGTCTTCAATCCGGCCTTGTGCCCTTCAATCATAGCGTTGACAATAATCGTGGGTGGCACTTTACGGATGCGCATGAGGAACAGTTGTATCAGCGAAATGTTGACGCCTGAAACCTTGGCGGAAAGCCACAGGAAAAAGGGGATGTAGTAGAAAAAGATGACCGCCAATGTGACAATCAAGCCAATAATCAGGACGGGAAGGTACTCCATAGTGGTTAATTTTTAGTGGGTTATGATTACTCTCAAGGGGTTGTAACGGTTCGGACGGTTATGTTGTAGGTTCCCACGTCAACAACGACCACAGGGGTGCCGGCATCGATCAACTCGTTTTCTGCACTACCTTCAACAACGGTATCGTTGAATTGCACCCTTCCAATGGGGCCTAACCGGGTTACGGCCACTCCTTTGTCACCAATGTTGACTTTAATACCGTTAAAAGGATTTGTTTTGGAATCGATGTTGGTTGTAAGTGACATTTTGTCTATCGCTTTCGAACGGTAAAACCAATAAAGTACACCGACAAGACCCAGTAAAGCCAGTCCCAGTGTCAATGTACCAGCTGTAGCGCCCAAACGAACGTAGGCCATAAAAACACCTCCTGTCATGCACGCCACGCCAGCAATTCCGGCAATGGAAATTCCGGGAATCAGATAGACTTCCACAACAAGGAAGAATATCCCGAGAACGACCAATCCGATGATGAACGCAAGACTCATGAGGTGTAAATTTTCGGAAAGATACACAAAATTATGGTTCGGTTGACGATACGAACATTATTTTGTCAGCGCCTTGATTTCAAGATTTCGTGCTGTCATTTCCAACTCAGGTAGTTCTGTTCGCAGTTTACGGATGTCATTTTCCAGGGTCAGGATTTCCTCGCGCATTTTTTCCTGCGTGTTTTTATCAAGCCCGTCAAAACGCAGTCGTTTATCCTTAAGGGTGGCTTCCTTTTCCTGCAATTCCTGGTTTTTAGAGAGATAGTTTTCCCAGTTTTTCCGGGCTTCCTGAGAGGTGAATTCATCAAGGCTGTTGTACGTATGGGCATCGTTGATGAAAATATGCGTTTCCAATGCGCTGCTTTGGGTAAGGGCCAACGCTGGCTGTGGGTTGGAAACGTGCAGTATGGAATCCATGTTCTTTCCAACCCAGGTGTCCTTGATGGAACGGATTTCGGCCAATGACTTGATTTCAGCCTGCGTCTTTCCGGTGACCATCACTTTTTCCTTGTTGGGAACAAAGGTGTAAATGGTTACGTAACCCGGGGCATTATTTCTGTCGGTGGCCAAGTATCCCCGGTTGATTCCTTCGTCAATGACCAGAAAATACTCGTTGCCCGCCGAGTTGAAGGGCATGCCCAATCGGTCCGGTTGCAAGTAGGTGTTGGTGGCGGGATTGAACCGGGTAACGTAGATATCGGTGCCCCCAAAACCCCCTTTTCTGTTTGAAGAAAAATACAGGGTAACGCCATCTTGCAAGAAAAAAGGATTGAAATCATTGGCAGGGCTGTTGACAGTGGAAGGGAGGGCCTCCGGTGCTCCCCATCCGTTTAATAAGCGATTCCTGCCCATCAATTCAAGCCCTTTATGTTGAACGGTATCGGCATAAAAAGCCCTATCGTTGCGTTCTGGAAGATAGACATGCCCATAATCGAAATCCATCCGCGGGAAAAGCGTGTGAGCCACCAGTAAGGTCCCTGATGCCTTGGATAAACGGAAATGGTTGTATACATCTATTTTGGGCACGATGAGGCTGTCGATGATCAGCACGTCTTCTACACGCCTTCGTTGCTCTATACTTGCCAGAAGGCTGTCCTTGTGTACGACGGCGGTAGTTCGGTCGGTGGCAGGGAGGTTGGGGTTAGCTAGGTACTCGTTCAGGTAAATCATGGCTTTCTCCGCGTCGCCAAGAATCTCATAGACTTCAGACAAAGACCACTTGGCTTGCTGTACCTTTTTTTGGTCGGCTTTTTCGAGATAGGAAATGGACTCTTTGGCATTGCCTGTTTGAATCAGGCACACCCCATACCAGTAATTCAGGCTTCCGTCAGCCGGTTTGGCCTGCAATTGCTGTTTGAATACCGGCATTGCTTTCTCGTAATTCCCATCCAAAAACCACGTCTTGGCTTGATTGAGTGTCTGGGCATTTAAGGCAATCGTGGCGGTAAACAAATATAGCAGAATAGCGAAGCGTCTCATGGTTGTTGCAAGCGTTTTGAGCGTGTCAATCCACTTTCTTGATTACGTAGATGACAGAACTGCTGCGTTCCGGAAATCCCAGGCTGTTGAGGTTGGAACGTAAACCTGTCACAAACCCGTGAAGCAGGGGAAATGATTGATTCGAATACTGTGCGCTCATCAGGGAATTATACCAGGCATCGAAGGGCATGCCCTTGTATTCCACTACGGTTAGGCCAAAGGGTTTGATGTAGGCGTCCAGTACCCCGGGTTTGAAATGCCACAGGTGACGGGGTGTGTCGTAAGCAGCCCAATCGGTGCCGTAAATCGCTGCATCGAGGGAGGCGTGGTTGGGAACGGCAATCACCAGCAGACCATCGGGTTTTAACGCTTGCTCTATCCATTTCAGGTAGGTGGGGGCGTCGTGCAGGTGTTCCAGCACATGCCACAGTGTGATGATGTCGTACGTGCCGGTGCGGCTTTCCTGGTAGATTACCTCGTTTCCATCCACCTGCAACCCAAACTGAGTAGCGGCGTATGCACGGGCATCCTTGTCTACCTCGATGCCGGACACCTGGTATCCGTGTTGGGACATGTGGTGGAGGAAATAGCCGGTACCGCAACCGATGTCCAGCAATTTCATCCCTTTTGCGTAACCCGCTATAAGTCTGCGTTTGTTGCCCAACATGTAGGTGCGAACCAAGTGGTACGCCCGATTAACCAGTCCTTTTTTTGTATCCGAGTGTGAAATGTACGCGTCGCTCTTGTAATACCGTCCTATGTGTTCAGCATCGGGTGCGTCCACTGTGAACCGGAATCCACAATCGAGGCATTCACTGAGGTGAAACAGTTCCTGCGTGACAAAATGATCCCTGCAAGGTATCGGTTTGGCCAAGTGCTGTGATCCACAGGCAGGGCAATTAGTGGAAGGCGTATTCATTGAGTGCGGTGATTCGGATGGCATCAATCAATGAGGGTAAAGCCCGTATAGGGAACCAACGCTTTTGGAATGCGGATGCCCTCAGGGGTTTGGTTGTTTTCCAAGAGTGCGGCAACGATGCGTGGAAGTGCCAGGGCACTGCCGTTCAAAGTGTGGCACAATTGAGGTTTTCCGCCCTCTGTCTTAAAGCGGCATTTCAGGCGGTTGGCCTGATAACTTTCGAAGTTGGAAACAGAGCTGACTTCCAACCAGCGTTTTTGAGCGGCCGAATAGACTTCAAAGTCGAAGGTGAGGGCAGAGGTGAAGCTCATGTCTCCTCCGCACAGACGCAGGATGCGCCAGGGAAGTTCCAATTTGTCAACCAGCGATTGTACGTAGTCAACCATTTCCTTGAGCGATGCGTAGGAATGGTCGGGGTGGTCGATGCGCACAATTTCAACCTTATCGAATTGGTGCAGGCGGTTCAACCCACGGACGTCCTTGCCGTAGGAACCGGCCTCGCGTCGGAAACAGGCTGAATAGGCCGTATTCATCACGGGTAGGTCTTTCTCGTTCAGAATGACATCCCGGTAAATATTGGTAACGGGCACTTCGGCCGTTGGTATGAGGTAGAAGTCATCCAGTGTGGCGTAGTACATTTGGTCTTCCTTGTCGGGCAATTGTCCCGTACCGTACGCGGAGGCAGCATTTACCACATAAGGGGGTTGCACTTCCAGGTAACCGGCCTCCCTGGCGTTGTCCAGAAAGAAATTGATAAGCGCGCGTTGCAGACGGGCTCCTTTACCTTTGTACACCGGAAAACCGGCTCCGGTGATTTTAACACCCAGCTCGAAGTCGATGAGGTCGTATTTTTTGGCCAAATCCCAGTGGGGTTCGGCATTTTCGGGCAATGTAGGCATAACACCACCCGTGCGTTCCACCACGTTGTCTTCAGCGTGTTTGCCTTCCGGCACGCTTTCGTGGGGCATGTTGGGTAATTGTACCAAAAGGTCCTGCAGGCAATCTTCTGCCAATTTGAGTGTGGCTTCCAAAGTTTTGTTTGAATCCTTGATTTCGGTGGTCCGCTCTTTGGCTATGGTGGCTTCCTCCTTTTTTCCGGCTTGCATCAACTGTCCGATGTTACGGGATAGTTGGTTCAATTCAGAAAGGCTGGCATCCAGCTCGGTTTGCGTCCGTTTGCGACGGGCATCCAGTTCGATGATTTCCTCAACCAATTGGTTGGCGTTAAACTGCTTCTTGGCCAGTCCGGCCAGCACAGTTTCTTTATTTTCCGTAATGAATTTGAGCGTAAGCATACTCGTCTTGTCTTGCGTTTAGAGCAAGCAAAGGTACACTCATTCTGCAGAAATCGCAACTTTTATGACCGGCGTTTGTGAACGAAAAGGTGGTGAGAAAATGGTGTAACCAAACGAATACAATTTCATTGAATGTTTTGTGCATTAAGGTTAAAAATGATACATTCGTACGACAAAGATTGATACTATTATCATGCAACTGACTCAGGACGCTTTTCTTTATCTGGCTATAGCTGTGTTTGGTTTTGCCCTCTGTTTCATGGCATGGCAGCGCCGCTTGGTTATGGGGGCATTTGAGTTGTGCCTGCTCATGATGCTCATCGGTTTTTGGTCGTTCCTGTTGTTTTGTGAATCGGCAGCGACCGATTTTAGCACTAAGTTGCTGTGGTCAAAGTCGTCTTACGTGTTCGTTACGTGTTCGCCCGTCATGTTTTTAATTTTTGTGAATGCGTTTTTGGGGAAACAGCGTTTTGTGAAGCTTCAAAATACCTTATTTCTCTTTGTTGTACCGGTTATTACCATCTATTTGGTGTGGTCGAACGACCGCTACCATTTGATGTGGACAGACGCTGATGTGTTAACTACTCCCGGATCGTTGATACGCTATCATCACGGTTTATGGTTCTGGATAGGGGTTGTTTTCTACAGTTACTTGATGCTGGGCATTTCCTCTTGGTTATTGGTAAAGTATATCATCAGCAAGCGGCATGTGTTAAAAGGAAAAGGTCGGTTAATGGTATCCGCCGCCCTGTTGCCCATCCTGTCCAGTCTCCTGTTTTTGTCCGGTATTGAATATGAGTTGTTTGTCAAGATTTTTCCCTTTATGGTTTTAACCAGTGGTGGACTCTTCACGATAGCATTTTTCTACGCGGGTTTTTACAACACATTGCCTGTTGCCCGCGAGCTACTGGTGGAAATCTTGCCCGATGGCATCATTACCCTCGATAATTGGAACCGGGTGCAGGATATCAATAAAATGGCTGTTCAAATGCTGGACCTGACAAGGAGACAGAAAGTGGGACTCAATTTGATGCAGGTCAAACCCGAACGCATGAAATTGGCAGAAGCCATTATTTCCACAGTCAAAGATGAAGTGGTGAACATGGAGGGAGAGGATGCGAAGGTGTACCATGTCATCAAGGAATCGGCAAAAGGCCTGCAGGGAAGTCGTCTTGTTGTGATCAGGGATATTACTGATACCATTAACTATCAAAATAAGATTAAGGCAGAAGAACGGAAATACCGCGAATTGTATTCATCTTTCCGCCTGCTGGTAGACAATATGCCCGACATGTTATGGGCGAAAGATTTAGCGCTACGGTTTACGTTTGCGAACAAGGCGTTGGTTGAAGAGGTATTGTTGGCCGGCTCTTCCGATGAGGCATTGGGGAAAACACTCAGAGACTTTCCATCAAAGACGTGCTTGAAAGACGATAATACGATGGAAAACCTGAATTTCTGGGCACAAAGTGACCAATCAGACAAGGCAGTGCTTGAAACCCGTCAGGTCTATATATCGGATGAGAACGTCTGTGTCAATGGACACATGAAAGATCTCGATGTTCGTAAGGCTCCCCTTTTCGACGAACAGGGTAAAATGGTTGGCATCGTCGGCAGCGCCAGAGATGTCACCCATCAACGACAAATCGAACAGGAACTGGTGAATGCCAGGAATAAAGCGGAAGAAAGCGATCGCCTCAAATCGGCTTTTCTGGCCAATATGAGCCACGAAATTCGCACGCCGATGAACACCATACTGGGTTTTGTCTCCTTGCTCCAGGAGTCTGAAATCGAAGAAAAGGAACGTAACGAATACCTGCAGATTGTTCGTGACAGCAGCGAACGTTTGTTGAGTACCCTGAGCGACATCATTGACTTGTCAAAGGTGGAAGCAGGCTATTCAACATCTACCTGTTTCGATTTTGACGTTCAGGATTTGTTCATGAATCTGTTTCTTCTTCATAAAAAATCAGCCGATGAAAAGCAACTGTTGTTCATTCGACAATGGGACTTGCCTTCTGGGTTGATTTACATCAATTCAGATAAGGAAAAAGTCTATTCTATCGTGTCGAACCTGTTGAACAATGCAATCAAGTATACCAGCCAAGGGTTTGTGGAATTCCGCTGCAACCTAACCCGCGACCGGTTGGAAGTTTCAATTAAGGATACCGGAATAGGTATTCCGGTTGAAAAACAGCAGGTAATTTTTGAGCGCTTTATTCAAGTGGACACCTCTCATCAACGTCCGTTCGAAGGGGCCGGTTTAGGCCTGTCCATTACCAAAGCGTATGTGGAAATACTCGGCGGAACCATCCATATGGAAAGTGAATTGGGTAAAGGAAGTGTTTTTTACGTAAGCTTGCCCATATCCATTGCTGATGTTTATCTTCATGATGCCTGATAATCAGTGTGTTTTAATATTACAATAAAATACTTGTTAAATTAATGATTGATGCTTCAACTTTCGATGATTTTCCCTATTTTTGTGGGATATATTCGAAATGATATGAAGAAGCACATAAAAAGCAACGTATATTGGGTTGGTAAGAACCATTGGGATCTAAGATCCTTTCATGGATCGGAATTTACCACCAACAAGGGGTCATCGTACAATTCCTACTTGATTTTGGAAGAAAAGATGGGGCTCATTGACACGGTTTACGAACCGTTTTCCCGTGAGTTTGTTCAAAATCTGGCCAGTGAGATTGACCTGAAACGGATTGACTTTATTGTGGTTAACCACGCCGAACCCGACCATAGCGGAGCCCTTTCTGAATTGCTCGACCTGATTCCGGGAACGCCGGTTTATTGTACCGAAAATGGTATCAAATCACTGAGAGGCTTATATCACCGTGACGATTGGAACTTGGTTCCGGTGAAAACGGGTGACACGATTGAGGTGGGTAATGGCAAGAAACTTATTTTTATCCAAGCGGCCATGATTCACTGGCCCGACAGTATGTTTTGTTTCCTCACCGGTGATAACATCCTGTTCAGCAACGACGCTTTTGGTCAACACTTCTGCTCCGAACTCTTGTTCAACGACTTGGTGGACCAAGGTGAGTTGTGGGCTGAGACGTACAAGTACTACGCCAATATTGTGACACCTTTCAGCCATTTAGTGGCACGGAAATTGGAAGAAATCAAACAAATGGGACTGCCCATTGAATGTATCTGTACCAGTCATGGCATTATTTGGAGGGATAACCCTTCCCAAATCCTCGAAAAATACGCAGCATTCGCAGCGGGGTATCAAGAAAATCAGATTACGATCATCTACGATTCCATGTATCATGGAACGCAACAAATTGCCGAGCATGTTGTAAAGGGCATCACACAGGCCGATCCTTCCATCAATGTCAAGTTGTTTTGCGCTTCGTCCACCGAGTTGAGCGACCTGATAACTGAAATATTCAAGTCGAAAGCCATCATGATTGGATCACCAACCGTGCACAATGGTGTGTTGTACACCATAGCCGGGTTGATGGAGTTCATTGCCGGTATGAAGTTTAAAAACAAGAAAGCGGCCAGCTTTGGCACGTACGGATGGCACGATGTTTCCTCCAAAACCATTCAGAATGGATTGCAGGAAGCCGGTTTTGAAATCATTATGGAACCCATTACAGCCAATTGGCGACCGGATAAGAATTTGTTGGAAGGGTGTGTGGAGTACGGAAAGAAGTTTGTTGCTTTGTCTAAGTAATCATTTTTTATCCAGCAGGTTGACCACATCGTTGCGCCTGCTTTCGGGTGTTACTGTCAATTCTTCGAGTTTGCCGTTCTTCAACGTGCCTTCAACGGTGGTGTCGAAGGGAGCGTGTAGTTTGAAGGTTACATCGTATTCTTTGGGCCAAGCGGGAAAAAGCAGGATGCGTGTACCGTCGGTTTGCAGTAGCATTTCCTGTAGGGCGATGGCCGTTGATCCGGCTCCGTCAAGATCTGGCGTTCCGTCTTCCTGCTCGCTCCAAAAAATCGGAAAGCGGTTTGTGGAATCAACCCCCATTTTTTCAACCATACCATTCATGGCCTCTTGGCCGTAACCCAGCCTGGCGCAGTAAATTCGATCCAGCGTTGACTCACCTTCCTTACGATTACCTTGTTCCTTCTTCCACGTATCGATGGCCACTTGAAGGTTCGGTTTGCCAACTCCGTATAAACCGTAGGGGAAAACAGGGGAGAGTTGAGGCAATCCGGTACCGTTGACGCGCTCGTACGATTTAGCCGGAGCAATCAGCGTGCAGCTGTCTGTTTTGGTAAAAGAAAGGGGCGGTACCCGTGTTAATAGTTCTTCCGCATAGCGATGGCTGTCTGGGGAGAGGTGTGCGCTATCCAAAGCCGATAGCTGTTCCGGTATGGCTCTTAGGCCGCTGATGGTGCTGGTGGCGTTCGTAGCCATCTTGTACGTGTCTCCTGAACTCCCCGGATACAGCACCAGTCGACCGTCCGCGTCCAGTTTGTCGGTGGTTCTTCTTTCGGACAGGTATTGATAGTGCGTGTCGAAGAAGCGAAGGCAGTTTTCAATGAATGGCAGGTAGTTTGCATTGTCTGTTTGTGAGAATTGCTGCCTGTCCAACATCAGCTGGCAAATCCCCAGCACATTATCCCAGTGGTATTCGTTTACCTTGTCGTATTCCACGCCCGGATCGTAAAAATCGGGTCGCTTGGTACCGTAAACGGAAGCTACCGGAAGCCCAAACACTTCCATTTGTTCGGGGAAGTAGGCTCCGGCGTGATTCCAGTACGTTTTGGTTCGAAGGGTGGCATTTTCCAAAATTTTCAGGTAGAACTCCAGTTGGGCATTCATGATGTCGAAGTCGCCGCTTTTCAACAAGGGCCAATAAGTGAGTAGCTGTCGCTGGGCCGTAAACCCTTTTTCGTCCTCGCTACGAAAGTCTGGCGTGATGGGTAGTATGGAATCGGATGCCGGTGAATCGAATGAAAACAAACCGCCTCTGGCATTGGTCGGTACACTACCTTGTGCATTGCAGGCCATCAAGAAACGGAACAGTTGGTAATTGCGTCCAATTTTCCAGGGTGATGAAACCGAGTCTTTGTCGACATTTCCAATGCGGATGTAGCTTCTTTCCCAAAATTGTTTCCACCATTCCTTGGTTTCTTTTCGGGCTGTTTTGGCATTGGCTGCCGCATCCTTGATGGCTGCTGCCAAACCGGCGTCCCATTCATCAATCAGCTCTGCTTTTTGCGTATGAAGCACCACTTCCAACTTATGGCGGGTGGCTGGTTTGCTGTTTTTTAACCGCAGTCCCATGTAGTCGGTTCCTGCATAGCGCCCGCTAACCACGCTGTCCGAGACCATGTCTGTGCCCCTGAGCAATCCTCCATATATCCGGTGCCTCAGCGGGTCGTTGAGCTGTCCTTTGACGGCGGTCAATCCCTGTTGCTGAACCAAACTGTCGAAACACGTTTCGGTATTCTGGTTCTGGTGATAGAATAAGATGCCCGTTTTATTGGCGACGAAGGTGACATCGTCCTGATGCCAGTTTTCGTAGTTGACCGAAATGTCCGATTTGTGATTGCTGGAAACGTCAATGTTGATAACGGGCCGTTTTGCATCTACCCAGACTGTCACTTTCGATCGGATGCCGTAATTTTCACCCGTGATTTCCACACATCCATCGCGAAGGTTGAGCACCTGGCTGAATTCGGTATGATTGGTGAAGGGATTGGGGGAAAGCTGAATCCTGAGCCGTCCCAATTTCGGTTGCAACCCTGCTTCGTCGATGGCGTCACTTTTCGCCAGGTAGATCAAGATGTCTCCATCTTCGACCCACACGTTGAGGCCAATATCGACACCGCCGCAGGGCATGCTTTCACGCGCATGCTTGCTTGGGCTTGTCCATTTCGTCTCGTACGGTTCCAACCAGCTGTTGGATGCTTTCAAAAAGTTGCAGGAAGAGAGCAGGATGCAGCACAGGGTGAATCGTATCAACCTGCCTGTATACCATATACTGTTTGGGCGTAATATATGTTGATGGAAAATGGATGCCAAAAGGCTTTTTAACGTGCCTTTTTTTTGGGGTGCAGACATGATTGCTGGAGTAGTTGATTCCCAAAGATAGCAACTGTGCCGAAAAGCAGCACCCTTCTGCGAAAACTCTTAGGTTTTTTTAAGCCTCCAAACGCGTGTGCATAAAAAAAAACATCCGAAAGTGGAAGCCTTCGGATGCCTTATTTATGATGGAATGTGCTGCTGTTATTGAACAGGAACAACAGATACGAAGGAACGGTCTTCTTTCTTACGACGGAAAACCACGGTTCCGTTAACCAATGCGTATAAGGTGTGATCCTTGCCAATACCTACGTTTTCGCCAGGATGATGCACGGTTCCGCGCTGGCGAACCAAGATGTTGCCGGCAATAACGACTTCACCACCAAATTTCTTTACGCCCAATCGCTTGCTTTCTGATTCGCGGCCGTTCTTTGAACTACCGACGCCTTTTTTATGTGCCATTGTATTACGTTTTTGGGATTATGCTACTATTTCGTTGATTCTGATTTCAGTGAAGCACTGACGGTGACCGTTCAACTTACGGTATCCTTTTCTGCGTTTTTTCTTGAAGATGAGCACTTTTTCGCCTCTTACGTGGGAAAGAACTTCACAAACGATTTTGGCTCCTTCAATGGTGGGTTCGCCAACTGTCACGTTGCCGTCTACATCGATCAACAAGACCTTTTCAAATTCAACTACTGAACCTTGTTCAGCTTCAAGACGATGGACATACAACCGTTTGCCTGCTTCGGCTTTAAATTGTTGTCCGGCGATTTCTACAATTGCGTACATGACGTATTGTTTACCAGGTTATACTCCGGAAGGTGGGATGCAGGTGCAGCGCCGCTTGTTTACCTTACTCGAATCGAGGTGCAAAAGTAGTGAAAGATAAACCAATATGCAATCTAAAAAGTAGTTTTTTTTATTCAGACCGGCTTTTTTACTGCATTATTTCATGGCTGCATGCGCAATAGCAGACAAATGGCGTTCGGCCTCAATGGCCGCCGCACAACCACTTCCGGCTGCAGTGACGGCTTGTCGGTAATGCGGATCGGCCACATCTCCTGCTGCGAAAACCCCGGGAATTTTGGTTCTGGGTGTGCCGGGCACGGTTTTGATGTATCCAATTTCATCTACGTCAAGGAAAGGAGAAAATATGTCCGAATTCGGGGTGTGTCCGATGGCCAAGAAGAATCCGTCAATGGCAATGTCCAGCGTCGATTCATCGGGTTGTCCGCGATGTTTCAGCAAATGTGCGCCCTCGACGCCATTTTCCCCAAACAGTCCAATCGTCTCATGTTCGAACAGTACCGTGATGTTCGGGGTGGATTGCACGCGTTCCTGCATGATGACAGAAGCCCTCAGGAAAGGTTTTCGCACGATGAGGTAGACCTGCGCTGCCAGGCCGGCCAAGTAGGTGGCCTCTTCGCAGGCAGTATCACCGCCGCCGACAACGGCTACCTGTTTCTTGCGGTAGAAGAACCCGTCGCAGGTGGCGCAAGCCGACACGCCCATGCCTTGGTACTTCACCTCATCAGGCAGACCCAGGTATTTGGCCGTGGCACCTGTGGCAATAATCAGCGCATCGCAAGTGATTATTTTTTCTCCGTCAATGGTAACGGAATAAGGCGCTTTTGACAGGTCGGATGCCGTGGCAACCCCCCAGCGTACATCGGTGCCGAATTTCGTAGCCTGCTTGCGCAGGTCGTCCATCATGTCGTTTCCGGTCACTCCGTCCGGATAACCCGGGAAATTCTCGATTTCCGTTGTGGTGGTGAGCTGACCGCCGGGCTGCATGCCTTCGTACAGAATGGGCGATAAGTTGGCACGACCGGCGTAGATGGCTGCCGTAAATCCGGCAGGTCCTGATCCAATAATCAGGCAGCGGGTATGTTCCGATTGAGTTGTCATGGTGCTATTTATCTAAGATCGATGACTTGCGTGCTGGGGTATTCCTTGGCCGGAAAAACAAAAAGGTTGTCGGCAAATGCGTTGCCTCCTTGGTAAGACGTGATGTTAACCGTGGTGCCCGATTTGTCTTTGTTGGTAATAGCAATGGTGACCGGTCGCAATGAATTTTTTTCAAACGAAACCAGAATGCCGGATACCTGACTGTATTTATTCTTTGGTGTCAGTAGAATGGTGTTTACGGCCAAGCCGCTACTGGTTCCACTGCCTTTGTACGAGCAGTTATACCCATGTTTGTACAACTGAAATACGTTGATTGGATTGATGGTGAGCAGTTCTTCTTCTGTCGGGTTGCTCACATTCACCTCTTGGTTGCTTTTCAAATAGACCCATTGGTTACTGCCGTCAAACCAGGTGGTCATGTCTTCCACGTCCAACTTGAACTTTTGTCCTTTCAAGCGAATGCTGCCTTTCAGGCTTTCCCCTTTGACGCCTTTGGGGTGCATCATTTGTAGGGAAAAGGCGGCCTTTACGCCTCCTGCTTTCACATAAGCGGCTGAAGCCTTGTTCAGGATGTCGACGGCTTTGGCATCTTGTTGGGCGAAGCAGGCAGCCACACCAAGCAGGAAAGAAAGGCATAAGAGTAGTACTCGTTTCATGATGGGTGTATTAACTAATCGTGGATTGCTTTTTTTCAGCCTTGGCCGATTCCTAAACGGGCGAAGACGTTTTCCAGTTGAATCTCGTCGTCCACCAATACCTGTCTGGCTTTGCTGCCTTCATTCGGACCGATGATGCCGGCCGATTCCAGTTGGTCGACGATGCGGCCGGCACGGTTGTACCCAATGGAAAACTTGCGTTGAATCAGTGAGGTGGAACCTTGTTGGTGAATGACAATAAGCCGGGCAGCCTCTTCAAACAAGGGGTCGCGTTCACCCAAATCGATGGTGCCTCCGCCTGCACTGCCTTCAACAGTGGCTTCAGGCAGGTAGAAGGCGGTGGGGTAACTGCGCTGCTGACCGATGAAGTTGGTTACGTTGATGACTTCCGGTGTGTCGATAAAGGCGCATTGCACGCGGGTGAGGTCGCTGCCTTGGGAAAACAACAGGTCACCGCGGCCAATCAACTGGTTGGCGCCTGAAGCGTCGAGGATGGTTCTCGAGTCGGTCACTGAAATAACCCTGAAGGCCACGCGGGCTGGGAAGTTGGCCTTGATGGTGCCGGTGATGATGTTCGTGGTGGGGCGTTGCGTGGCAATGATCATGTGGATACCTACGGCACGGGCTTTCTGTGCGATGCGGGCAATGGGCATCTCTATTTCCTTGCCGGCCGTCATGATTAGGTCACCAAACTCATCGATGACAACAACGATGTAGGGCAAGAACTTGTGTCCTTTCTCCGGATTCAGATGGCGTCCGATAAACTTGGTGTTGTACTCCTTGAGGTTTCGCACATTGGCCATCATCAACAGGTTGTAGCGGTCGTCCATTTCGCGGGTGAGCGAATTGAGTGTTTGGATGACCTTGGTGAAGTCGGTCACGATGGCTTTGCTGTCATCGGGCAACTTGGCCAGAAAATGCTTCTCGATGGTCGAATAAATGTTGAATTCCACCATTTTGGGGTCTATCAGCACAAACTTCAACTCGGCGGGGTGCTTCTTGTAGAGCAGCGACGTGATCATCGCATTCAGCCCGACGGATTTTCCTTGTCCTGTGGCGCCTGCTACCAATACGTGGGGCATCTTGCTCAGGTCGACCACAAAGACTTCGTTGGTAATGGTCTTGCCAATTGCCATCGGTAGCTCGTGTTTCGACTCGGTGAATTTCTTCGAGTTCAGGACGCTGTACATGGAAACAATCTGTGGATCGCGGTTGGGCACCTCAATGCCTATGGTCCCTTTGCCGGGAATGGGCGCAATGATGCGAATGCCCAACGCAGCCAGGCTCAGGGCTATGTCGTTTTCCAGGCTCTTGATGCGGGAAATTCGGATGCCGGGTTCCGGGATGATTTCGTACAACGTGACCGTGGCACCCACTGTCGCTGTGATGGAGCTGATGCGGATGCTGAATTGTTCAAGCACTTCTTGAATACGGCGCTTGTTGCTTTTCTGTTCCTCGGTGTTGACCAGGGTCTCGGGACTTTCGTAGTGTGTCAGCAGCTTGACATCGGGGTATTTGTACCCGGATAGGTCCAACTTGGGGTCGTATTCTCCCAGGTAGGAGGCGTCGTAACTGTCGGGCGAAATCTTGGGACGAACCGCTTCCAGTGATTCAGCGTACAGGTCATCAGGCTCTTCCTCGGAGTTGTCTTCCCCGCCCACGCGAATCTCAAAATCCACTTCTTTGTCGGGCTTGTCAGCAGGGAAAACCGGCGCGATTGGGACTTCAGGCGTTTCCGCAATCGTCTCAACAGGGGGCTCCTCATCCAGGTTGAGTGTATGGAATGGTGTTTCTTTATCCGGTTTTCCCGTCCAACTTTCCTCAAATTCGTCGGGAAATTCGCCGTCACCGGGTATGGGTTCCACCGTGCCGGTGTCTGTTGTGCTGTCGTCTGTCTTTTTCCGCTTCAGCTGCAAAAAGTTCGGTAATTTGGTCAATCGGGCAATTACCAAGAAAATGAGCAGCGAGCTGAATAGTGCAATGACAATTCCGGGCCAACCGATGCGGACCATAAGCCATTGGCTCAGGTTGTACCCCAATTGCCCCCCCCACATCAGGAAGGTGTTTTCGTACAGGGATTGAAAGAAAAAGGCAAGCGCCAGTGAAAACCAGAGCAATCCCAGCGTGCACAGGAAAAAGACCTTTAGGAGGGAGGTTTTTCCCATGCCCAACAGACGAAGGGCGCAAAACCACCCGAAGAGAAGCGCAAAAAAGGAGGGAAGACCAAACCAGCCGTTGATAATCGTGTTGGCTGTCCACGCTCCGATGGCGGCTCCAACGTTTCGTATCTCGCCGGGGAGAGAGCCCAACTCCACAAACGAGCGGTTATTCACTTTGCTAAAATCGGAACTTCCGGTAAACAGAAAGGACAGCATAACCACGGTTAGGTAAATGACGGTTCCTGTTAAAAGGATCCCCACTACGATCCGGGTTTCTTTTTTTGTAAAAAAACGGACGAATGAAGGCAATTCCCGTTGGGCTTTAGGTTTGTTGTTTCGGGGCGATTTGCTCATAATGCTGGTTCAATTCACAGATACTCCTGCAAAGATAAGGAATTTTCCCGTGGTAGACCCGCTATTACAGGGGTGTTGTTTTTTCTGTTGGTGTGTTTTTTTTTGTACTTTTGTTGAAAGTTATCCTTGACCCTTCTATGGCAGAATCCTCCTCACCTTCACCGATTTATTCAAAAAACACACTTGAGTTCCTGGCCGTTGCCAAGTCATACTGTCAGGTGTTGGAAGATCCTGAACAGTTGGACAAGGATAAGCTGCTCGAAATTCTGCTTCGCTTGCTACCGCTCTTGTACCTTAAAGGTTCGTTGTTGCCTCAGGTTGATCCCATCGACGAGGAAAATTTGGAAACTTTCGCTTCCGAGACGCAATATGGGCTTCTGGCCGGTTGTCTGGCTGCGTTGTTTGGTCAGGATGATGCCTATCTGGAAGTTTATCATCCCGACATTGCTTTGGCTGATGGTGCTGTGGCTGCTTCGGTTTCAGAACGGTTGGCCGATTTGTGGCAGGAAATGTTCAATTTTGTCGAAGTGTACCGTCAGGGTTTCGAGGATTCCATGTACGATGCCATTTATAGTTGCAGGGAACGCTTCGCTCAGGAATGGGGACCGGGATTGCTGCATGTGTTAAGGGCCTTACACGCCATAAAATACGATTGACGATGCAGACCTGTCCAACCAGTATAACAAAGGAGGCGATCAGTGAATTGCCGCTTGAATACTTTCCGGGTTCAATCGTTGTGGTGGATACTTCGGCTTCCCTACAAAAAGCTATGTCGTATTTGAACCTGCAACACAGCGTAGGTATCGATACGGAAACTAAACCTGTTTTCTCAAAAGGCAAGAAGAATAAGGTGGCGCTGCTGCAGGTTTCCACCGACGACGTTTGCTTTTTATTTCGACTCAACATCATCGACTTTCCCGATGAGATCAACGCATTTTTCGGCAACCCGTCGATAAAAAAAATAGGTTTGTCGCTGAAGGATGATTTCCTGATGCTTCGCGCCAGAAACAGCGAATTACTGACTGAAGGGTTTATCGACTTGCAGGACTTCGTCACGTATTTTGGGATTGAGGATAGTAGTTTGCAGAAGATTTACGCGCTGTTGTTCGCTAAAAAGATCTCTAAATCGCAGCGGCTTTCCAATTGGGAGGCCCACGAGCTTTCCACCGGGCAGCAAAATTATGCCGCTCTTGATGCGTTTGCCTGCCTGAAAATTTACAACAAATTGCGCGCCGGCAACCTCGTCTTTGTTCCAAATTCGGTAGACGAATTGGGCGAAAAAGGCTAACGTTTCTGTGTTTTTAAACATAATTTTTCATAGCGCAAATCTCGAATGTTTTTTTGTATATAGCCTTTGATATTCTAGTAATCTGTATATCAATTAAATAGCAAATTCAAACTGATGATTTATAAGTGTACGATATACACCATAAGTTAAAACGTGTTAATACCAGTAAAAATCATGGCAAAAAACTTGCACGGCTGCCCTAAAGTGCTGTATCTTTGTACTGTGTTTTTCATGGTATTAGATTTAAGGTTAAGGAAGATTGGTTGTCGTGAGACAACCTTCTTTTTTTGTACCAATCCCAACGAATCGAACCTTTTTACGCATGAAAGAAATCGCCACCCTTCCGGTTTATTTTTACGCCCCAGATATTGAGTCGACCTTGTGTCTTCCCGAGGATGAGTCGGTTCACTGTGTCCGTGTGTTGCGGATGAAGCAAAACGACATAATCGGCGTGTTGGACGGCAAGGGTACGTTTTTCAAGGCTGTCATTACAGACGCGCATCCTAAGCATTGCCGGGTGTCCATTCTGGAAGCGATGCCGGATACGTCCGGGCCTTTCTTGGCCACCATTGCTTTATGTCCGACCAAGAATCCCGATCGGGTGGAATGGTTTATGGAGAAGGCGACGGAAATTGGCATTGGTGGCATTGTGTTTTTGAGGTCGCAGCATTCTGAGCGGAAGACCATCAAGGCTGAGCGGATGGACCGTATTCTTGTGGCTGCGCTCAAGCAGTCTGTCAAGGCGTTGAAGCCTTCGTTGGAGCCGCTGGTTTCTTTTGAGGAATTGGTGAAGCGTCCGTTTGTGGGCCAAAAATTCATTTGTCATTGTCATCCCGGGGATAAACCGTTGTTGAATCTTGTCTGTAAGCCGGGAATACCGGCGTTGGTCTTGATTGGTCCGGAGGGCGATTTCAGCCTTGAAGAGATCCGTTTGGCCGAACAGAACGGGTTTGTGGCTGTTTCACTGGGCGATACGCGGTTGCGGACGGAGACGGCGGCTTTTGTTGCTGCGCACATTGTTCAGCTTAAGAATCAGGCGTGATCGGCTTTCTGTAGAAATATCGGCGATTTTTGCTTGTACCCTTCAATGAATTTGTTACTTTTGTCGTGAAATTTTGTCATGGCGGTGTAGTGTAGTGGCCTAGCACGCAACCCTCTCACGGTTGAGACCCGGGTTCGATTCCCGACTCCGCTACTCCTGACGGGGCTGTCCTTTTTGGGCAGCCTTTTTCTTTTCCCCGAACAAGTAACTGTTTTGTCTCCTCCTAGGTTTTATTTTTAACCAGTGCTTGTTTCCGTTCCGCCGGCAGGGGTTCGTTGCAACGCTCATTGGGCGGGGGATAACGTCGTTGAGGAATATTCTTGAAAACTTGAAGAAAACCTGGTTCAAATGTAAAATAAACTGTAATTTCGGCACATAAATTAAAGATGCTTTCATCTTCAAGTTTAAAAGGAAATCACTTAGTCTTATAATTAATTACTATTCAATGAGAAACATCGCTCTGATTTGCGCTCTTTCGGCAACGTGTTTGTTCTGTTCCTGCAATCCGAAAGTCACCACCCTGTTGTTGAAAAAGGCTACACCGCTTACTGTACAAC
>Ga0302288_1000088_pt1 | contig 84106 bp, 61 predicted proteins | sample III_Fen_N1_1_FD_194549 | JGI IMG/M metagenome (GOLD analysis project Ga0302288, IMG submission 194549) | Peat permafrost microbial communities from Stordalen Mire near Abisko, Sweden - III_Fen_N1_1 | ecosystem: Environmental > Terrestrial > Soil > Wetlands > Permafrost | place: Sweden: Abisko... | reverse complement strand
ACAATTTGTAACTTTCTACAAAAGTAAGTTTTTGATATGTTCCTAGTAAAAATATACTACTTTAAGTGCTGTATATTAAATTATTACAGGCGTATCTTATAATTTATTCCGGACACCAGTGCAAAATATTGCGTCTCTATGAAAATACATTAAAACAAATATGAAAGCAATAATAGCAATGGGCATCATCCTGCTGAGTCGCATAGCCACCGCTCAGGACAGCATAATGTTGACAACCATCGCCACACCACCCAGCGGCATCTTTAGCCTGCAAATGACAAACATCCCCGCCGGCACCTTTATCATGGGTAGCCCAAGCACCGAGGTAGGTCGTAGCACGGATGAAACTCTCTTTGCTTCTTTCGAACTTCCAATAGGTTTTCCGTTACTCCAACGTTTAATATCGAATCTCCTGTTTGTAGCAATTTCGGCACGTTCACCGTTTACCGTAACTCTCATAAACACTGGAGCTGTGTTATTTGCATCGATTTTATCAAGCCTTTGATAAGACCGAAAATGTGAATTGATTTTGAATCATAAAGGTATCCTATTAAAAACAAATATAAGTAAATAATTTCGCACAACACATCAAACAAACAACACTATTACAGATAAATACATACGACTAGGTTACCTGTAATCGTATGTATTAATAGGTAACCTAATTGGCAACCCGTTTAGTGAAAAGACGTGAAATTATTTGAAAGGTTGGAAAATAAAAAAACGCCTAAAAATTTCATTTTGAGGCGTTTTGATTGTAATTGAAAATTTATTTGCGGAGAGAGCGGGATTCGAACCCGCGATACCCTTTTGAGATATACACACTTTCCAGGCGTGCTCCTTCAACCACTCGGACATCTCTCCTAAAATGTGGTGTGCAAACCTACAAAGAATTTTTCATCTAGTTAACTAATATTTCTATTTGCTTCTCTATTTTTGCACACAATTTTTAAAATAGAAGATTGGTGTCAAAATCAATAGTTGATAGTTTTTTTGAAACAGGCGAAAAACTACCTAAAGGAATGAAGGAATTCATTAAATGGCTTAATAAACATGCACCTGCAAACATAGATGTTTTAATGCATGAATTACACAATAATGTGTTTGAAGATGTGAATTGCTTAGATTGTGCCAATTGTTGCAAAACAGTTGGACCAGCTATAAAAGACGTAGATATTGAACGTTTATCAAGACATCTGCGGATCAAACCGTCCAAACTTATTGAACAATATATGAAGATAGATGATGAGCAAGACTATATCTTCCATTCACATCCTTGTCCATTTTTAGCGAACGATAACTATTGTTTTGTTTACGAATCACGCCCCAAAGCATGTCGAGAATATCCTCATACCAACCGACGTAGGGTAATGCAATTAATCCATTTACACAAAATGAATATTGAATATTGTCCAGCTGTGTTCGAAGTTTTTAAACGATTAAAAGTAAAATTAGACCAATAAAAAACGCTCTTATTTTTAGTAAGAGCGTCAATCATTATTTTGCTTTTGGACTAAGTTTTTTCGATTGTTGAAGCTTATATAAATCCTTGTAACTAACAAGTTTCACATCACATTGTTTAAGTAAAACCAGCAAATCGGGATTCATTAACCATTCATATTCTTCTATTTTGCGAGAATAACTGCGGGTCAGATTTTTTATTTCCGGCGATAGAATGGATGGATGAACAAAGAGTTCTGTTAATCCGGGTTTTAGATTTTTAATTATCGTTTCCATTCCCGGTTTGACATCTCTATTCGATTTTATGGAATCCAATTCATTCCATATAATGAAATCGGGATGAAGAATTCCTTTTTCTTTGAGCACTTTTTCGCGTGCCTCAATATCATTCCCATAATTTGGATTATTGAGAAATCGGATTGGATACCCATATTCCGAAGCTAATTTCACCAAAACATCAAAATATGTTTGATTATACGTAAGTACTTCAAGATGTGATGTTAAATAATTAATGGGCAACCCACATTTTTTTGCCCATTCTATTTGTGCACGTAGTTCGGTTTCCACTTCAGCCATTTTTGCATTAGCATACAAAACTTTCATATCCGACAACATCATTCCTTTCTCGTTCAATAAACTGGAAACTTTATCGGAAGAAGCAACTGGACGCCATGTATATTGATTTTTATATTCAGAGGTAAGTGTTAATTGTAATCCAAAACTGTAATTTTGATTACGCTTTGCAAAATCAATCATTTCCAAACTCCAGGGGCAAGGAGCCATAATAGAAGTTCCGGTAACTGTACCGCGTTGTAAAATTTGAATTACAGCTTCATTTACAGCATTACACAACCCTGCATCTTCTGCTGTTATTATCAATAATTTATCAGTTGATTTATATCCCAGTTGTTCTGCTATTGTTTGTGAATACAATGTGTTACTGCTCCAGAACATTAATCCAATGAAAATGATTTTTATTATATTCATAGTGTATTACGTTTATTAAGTTTAAAACCCTTTAACGCCAAAAGATATAAAAGGTTCTTATTATTTATGTAATTTTGTACAATGATTTTTTTGAGAAAATATTCTATATTTATACCCAAGAATAAAATGAGTCGAATAAACGAAAGCTTTGAAATATAATTGTTTTTAATACATATAAAACGATCCGATGAATATAGATGAAATTGAATCAAGATACAGTGAACTCCAAGAAGAAATTCATTTACTAAAGAATGAAATTCGAGATCTTAAAGCTGTGAATAAAGTTCTGATCAACAAAATAAAAGACAAAGAAGGCGAAATAACTAAGCTCAATAACCAATTAACAAAAGATAAGGAAAAAGATCTGGAAAGTGCAACATCAAAGCGCTTCAACATGGTTACGATCTTATATTCAAGCATTCGTGGATTTTCAAACATAGCCGAAAATTCGATGGCTAATAATTTAATTGACGAGCTCGATCAATTTTATTATAATTTTGACAAAATTGTAAAACAGCATAATGTAAAAAAAGTAAAATCAATAGGCGATACATATATGTGTGCCGGAGGAATTCCTCAAAAAAACCGCACCAATCCAATCGAAGTTGTAAAAGCAGCTCTCCAAATTCAAGCATATATAACAGAACGTGAAACAACGGCTAAAGAAAACAACGAACACGTATGGAGTCTTAGTCTGGGGATACATACGGGATCAATCTCGGCATCAATTTCGGGTAAAAAGAAAATTTCGTATGAATTAAAAGGTGATTCGGCCGATGTTGTTAGCCGAATAGAAGCAGCAAGCCGTCCCGGAATAGTTACAATATCTGCAATGACGTATGAATTTGTAAGAGATTTCTTTGAATGTGAATATATTGGTTCATTACCTGTTAAATATATTGGAGATATTGCAATGTATGAAGTAAAAGGATTTAAAGATCTATTTACTGATGATCCTAGGAAAATAATCCCAAACAACACATTCCGCATCAGATTTGGACATGTTCGTTACGACGACCTTGAAGAATATATTCTCAATCGTTTAGAAAATGAATTACCTAAACACCTTTATTATCATAATGTTAAGCACACTATGGATGTTTGCATCGGAGTAGAAATCATTGGTACTTCGGAAGGTGTCAACAATGAAGAATTGCTACTATTAAAAACAGCCGGTTTGTTCCATGATATGGGACAAATCGTCCAATCGAAAGGTCACGAAGCTATTAGCTGTAAATATGCCCGCGAAATACTACCACATTGGGATTATGATGAAGAACAAATAGACCTAATTTGTGATATTATCATGGCAACAGAATTGCCCCCAAACCCTCAGACTACATTACAAAAAGTTATTTGTGATGCAGATCTTGACTATCTTGGAAGAACAGATTTCATACCGGTTTCCGATACCTTATTCAAGGAACTTTCGGAACAAAATATCATAACTGATAAAAACAAATGGAATAAAATGCAGGTAAATTTTATTTCAAACCACCAATATTTTACTGATTTTGCAAAAAACAATCGTGAAGTAAATAAACAGAATCAGATAGAACGATTAAAGAGTTTAATTCCTACTGACTAAGTCTATAGAACAAAAATATATATTATTAAAGGATTTCAATGAGAACAATTTTCTTTATTATTGGTTGCTTTGCAACGTCGATTGTGTTCAGTCAAAAAAACGAAAAACTTGCATTAACACCTCCAATGGGCTGGAATAGTTGGAATACATTCGAGACCAATGTAAACGAAGAACTTGTTAAAGGTGTTGTTGAATCGTTTATAAAAGATGGATTAAAAGATGCCGGCTATAATTACATAGTTCTTGACGATGGATGGATGTCAAAAGAAAGAGATTCTCAAGGCAATTTGATTCCCGACCCGAAAAAATTTCCCAATGGATTAAAAACGCTCTCCGACTTTATTCATTCAAAAGGATTGAAATTTGGAATTTATAATTGTGCCGGCGATAAAACCTGTGGCGGATATCCCGGAAGTAGAGGGCATGAATATCAGGATGCAATGATGTATGCTTCGTGGGGTGTTGATTATCTGAAATATGATTGGTGCAATACTGAAAAAATTAATGCAGAAGCTGCATATACAACAATGAGCAGAGCTCTTTTAGCAACAGGTCGTCCAATAATTTTCAGTCTCTGTGAATGGGGCGACAATTCTCCATGGCTTTGGGCAGGGAAAATTGGACATCTCTGGAGAACAACCGGTGATATTTACCCGTGTTTCAACTGTGAGTTTAGTCATGGGACATGGTCGTCATGGGGCGTGATGCGAATTGTCAACATGAGAAAAGATATTCGCAAATATGCAGGTCCCGGACATTGGAATGATCCGGATATGATGGAAGTTGGTAATGGAATGACATTATCTGAAGATCGAACACATTTTTCTCTTTGGTGTATGATGGCAGCTCCTTTAATTATTGGAAACGACATTCGCAAAGCATCGAAAGAAACTCTTTCTATTTTAACAAATAAGAATCTCATTGCGATAGATCAGGACAGTATGGGCATTCAGGGATTTCGAGTTTCACAAAAAGACAGTATGGAACTGTGGGCCAAACCTCTTTCTAAGGGCGATTGGGCTCTTTGTTTTATAAACACGAGTAGTAAATCTCAAAAACTGACTTACAATTGGTCGTCAAATACAATTACAGACAGCCTTTTTACATTTTCATTAAACACGAAAAACACAAGTTATACCGTCAAAGATTTATACAAGAATGCACTTTTAGCATCAACAAAAAAACCGTTAGAAGCAAGCATAGCTTCGCATGATGTATTGATGGTACGTCTGACTAAAAAACAAGATTAAGCTTATTTATGTCTGATTTTCTTAGAATGTTTTACTTTTGGATTTCGAATATTTATATCCTCTTGTAATATCCATTTATCTTCATCAAACTTCAAAGCATCGAAGGAAAAATCAGATCCATAACTATCGGGATGTCCTTCCAGTTCAGGCTTTGCAGGCGACAGGTGATCGAAAATAATCATTTTGTATTTTGGCTCGTATCGCAATTCCATTGTGGCGGTTTCGGCAAATTCAAAGACAACCCGTTGTCTTAAATCATCATCTTTAAATTGGAATACAGGTTTTCCAAAATTTGGAATATAGTTTTCATCAAACCACAAGGCATCAATTACCTTACGATTTGTAAATAAATCATTTCCATCCCAACCTAAAAGAACATAATATGGATATTCTACACTTCCCGATTTTATAATATCGTAATAAAGAGCTCCATACCAATCGGCATTCGTTGTTGTAACCTCTTCGGGTTTTAGCATCTTAGCTGAATTATCTGTAAGTGTATAACTTACAATCGAATCGTTTTGACGACTGAGAATAATCCCATAAAAATCATAAAATCCTTTGTAATAATAAACTGTCCAATTAATAATTCTAAATGATTTATCCGGTGCATCGAGAATTGCAATTGTCTTTCGAAGCGAGTCGAACGATGCTTCAAAAAGGTCTTTATTTCTATACATAGACAATGCTTTAATAAACAAATCGTTAGCCTTTCGACGATCTTTATCTGTTGACTGTTTATCAATTGCTTTATAGATGACAACCAACGAATCGTCCTTTGCTGAAGTTATAACTGGCAGAACTTTACTGCCCGCAACCAAATGAAACGATGTTGCAAAAAGCAAGACCGGGATGAAATAATATTTGCCAAATCTATTTGCCATAATCACTATTATAATTCATCCAACACCTTTAATATTAATGCACAAACTTCGTCGATTTCATCATTCGTGATGGTGAGCGGTGGTGCTATTCGAATACAAGAATCGCAGAACAAAAACGGATCGGTTATTACGCCCATTTCGGCTCCTTTATATACAAAATCCCATGCCGTCTTTGGAGAATCAAGTTCCACAGCCATCAGCAATCCTAGACCTCTTATCAACTTGATCTTGGGATGAATGAGATTCTGTTTAAACCGTTCTGACTTGCTGAAAACCGATGCTATTATTTCGGGTTGCGATACTAAAACATTGAGCGACGCTAATCCGGCAGCACAACTCACAGGATGTCCACCAAATGTTGTGATGTGTCCTAAAACAGGATTTGTCATAAACGAATCCATCATTTTTTTACTGGAGACAAAAGCTCCAATAGGCATTCCGCCACCTAAGCCTTTAGCAAATGATACAATATCAGGAACGACATCGAAATGTTGCATAGCGAACATTTTTCCTGTCCGTCCAAAGCCAGTTTGTACCTCGTCGAAAATAAGTATTGTTCCTGTTTCGGTACATCGATTTCTTAAAGCCTGCACATATTCCTTTGATGGAACAATAATGCCACCTTCGCCTTGAATTGGTTCAATTATAACAGCCGCAATAGTTTCATCTATTTCGGATAATTCTTCTGTATCATTAAAATCTAAAAATGAAATCCCCGGCAACAAAGGTCGGAAAGCTTGTTTAAAATATTCACCACCCATTACACTCAACGAACCGTGGGTACTTCCATGATACGCATTTTTGAATGCAATGATTTTGCGACGCCCGGTATACCGTTTTGCAAGTTTCATTGCACCTTCATTAGCTTCACTTCCCGAGTTTACAAAAAAGGTACAATCAAGCAGGTCAGGCAACACTTTTGCTAATAATTCCGCCAATTTAACCTGTGGCGACTGAATAATTTCTCCATACACCATCAGGTGCATATATTTATCGACCTGATCTTTTACGGCAGCCACTACAGCTGGATGGTTATGTCCCAAATTACTTACCGAGACTCCCGAAACCAGATCAATATATCGTTTACCCGAAACTTCATATAAATATATTCCCCGGGCTTTTTCAATCTCAAGCATCAATGGGCTTGGAGATGTTTGCCCTACATGGTTTAAGAAAAGTTGACGTTGTGTAGTCATCATTAATAAATTTGAGGTAAAGATACCTAAATTACAAATTCAAAAAGGGGTAAGTCTTACACAAATTATTCCGCAATGCTGAGATATGGTTTATAAATTTCTCACCCGATTTACTTTCAGGATTTAAGATGCGATGAGCCTTTGCTTTTTGATAGGCATCAATTTTTTGATTAAGGTCAATGGTTTCGTTATCAAAATAGCTTTCAGAGAATTTATCCCAGATATAATCGATCGCTTGAGCTGAAGGATGAATCATATCTTCGGCATAGAATCGATAATCGCGAAGATCATCCATCATCAATTCATAAGAGGGAAAATAGTCTATATCAGGATTTTCTTTTTGAATATTATTGATTGCTAACAACAGCGTTGCTTTGCTTAATTGACTTTGATGAACTCCATGATTCATATAACGAATTGGGCTGACGGTAAAAACAATAGACCCTTGCCGATTAACTTTCTTTATGGAATCAAGAATCAATTGCAAAGAATCTTGAACTTGTGTCGGCGAAAGCATATATTGCTTAAAATCGTTTGATGGAATTTTGTGACAATTGGAAACAACCAAACCATTTTTATATTCCCAGACATAAGCAGTTCCAAGCGTAATAATAATTGTCTTTGTCTTTTTCAACCATTCATGTGCATCGACAATAGATCGATTTATTATCTCAAGACAGACATCTTTATTGGCATTTGAAAACGAACCGTGATGAAAAAAAGAATGCCATAATCCATCATAACAGACCAAATCATTCTCGGTAAATAGTTTCTTTTCGGTTATAAATCGGATTGCATTACTTATAGAAATCGGATTGAATAATATCCCGAATGGATTTATTAAAACAGGAAATTTGAAATACAGAAGTTTATCGCCTATTGATTCGGCAAAACAGGAACCAACCAACATCATTTCAGATGTATGTGAAATGCGGTTACCCGAAGATGATGGTAGTATCTCTGTTCGAAAATTCACAAAACGTTATACAATTGTTTTCACCGCTTTTTCTATCCGATTAATAGTCTCTTCTTTGCCAATAATTTCGGCAATATCAAAAATATGAGCTCCGAAACCACCACCAACAAGGCTTAAACGAAGACAATTAAACACAGCTCCTGCATTCAATTGTTTTTCACCAATATAGGTTTTTACCTTTTCTTCCAAAATGGCAGATTTAAAGTCAGAACAATCTTTGAACAAGTCTGTTATTTCTGTCAAAGATTGAGGAATTTCAGGTTTCCATCGTTTTTTAATGACCTCAACATCATAACTTGTCGGAGCTTCAAAAAAATAGAATGAATGTTGCCACAAATCATTCACAAAAGTTGCTCGTTCTTTAATTAAGGAAACGATTTTTACCAAAACATCAAACGAAACCAAATGTCCTTTAGATTGCACAGTTGTTTCAAATATTTTAGCTAACTCTTCGTCAGATTTCCGAATAAGATATTGATGATTAAACCATTTCGTTTTTTCAGGATCAAATTTTGAGCCTGATTTTCCAACTCTTTCAAGAGAAAAAGCCTGAATCAATTCATCCATCGAAAATAATTCCTGCTCAGTTCCAGGATTCCAGCCAAGAAATGCAAGCATATTGATAACTGCCTCAGGGAAATAGCCCGCTTCGCGATAACCCGATGACACTTCTCCATTTCCAGCATTCCACTGAAGCGGAAAAACAGGAAATCCCATTTTATCACCATCGCGTTTGCTCAGTTTTCCTTGCCCAACAGGTTTAAGAATAAGTGGTAAATGTGCAAATTTCGGCATTGTGTCAGACCAACCTAAAGCTTTGTATAACAACACATGTAACGGCATCGACGACAACCATTCTTCTCCACGAATTACATGAGTAATCGACATCAAATGATCGTCAACCACATTTGCCAAATGATATGTAGGTAATCCATCTCCTTTATATAAGACTTTATCGTCGAGTTCTTTTGTGTTGAACGTGACTTGACCCCGAATTTCATCATGCATCACAACATCAAAATTCTCGGGCATTTTGAAACGCACGACATAATGAGCACCCGAATCAATCAAAGCTTTGACGTCCGCAGCTCCAATGGTAAGTGAATTTCTGAGTGTTTTACGACTTTCAAAATTATAGACAAAAACTTGTTTATTTGACTCCGCATCGAGACGAAGTTTATCGAGTTCTTCAGATGTATCGAAAGCATAATAAGCACTGCCGTTTGCAATAAGTTGATCGGCGAATTCCTTATATATCGCTTTTCGTTCCGACTGACGGTAAGGTCCGCAAGAGCCTCCTACATCGGGACCTTCGCAGTAAGGCAAACCGCACCATTTCAACGAATCCATAATGTACTGTTCAGCGCCAGGAACATAACGAGTTCGGTCGGTATCTTCAATACGGAGAAGGAAATCGCCACCGTTTTTCATGGCAAACAGATAGTTAAACAGTGCTGTTCGTACGCCTCCTATGTGAAGCGGTCCGGTTGGACTTGGTGCAAATCGTACTCTTACTTTCGACATTTTGTTTATCATTTTTTATTTCGAAACAAAGGTACATAAAATGACTTAGTTTTTATAATACAAATTCTTTTCGGAATGAGGTTAGATCTTAGAGCTCATCTATCATTTTCGTATAGATCAATCTGTTTTTTTACTTTTAGGGTTTATATATACTCCACCATTCGTTTTTCTCAATCAATTTATAAGGTAATATTATTCCACTACCAAAGCTTTGTTTGAGAATGATAATGTATTTCAATCCTTTAGTCTTTAACGAATCTATAAATTGTGGTTTCAATATTATTTCATTGTGATTTACCCAACCTTTGCGATGTGCAAAATACATCGGAGTAGGATACTCGTCGCTATTAATAATAACCAGATCCGATTTTTTAGAAAAGGTATCTAAATGTTTATCTAAATTGATTAATGCATATTCTTTCGGTTTTATTCGAAAATCTTGTTGTTGGTTTACAACCCCCTCGATACCAATAGCAACCAAAATGAAAACCATAATTTTTTTATTGGGGATAAGTGATACTCCATAGCCAGCTATCAAAGCCATCACAGGGACAAACGGTAAAATGTAATAAGTATGTCGCGAGAAGGTGTAACCGGATTTAAACATAAAAACAAGAAACACACTAAAACATAAGAAAAAAATAGTTTGAAGAGGTTTATTTTTTTTGACGAACATCAATAAAATACCAGCAATAAAAAAACCGAATCCAATATATTTAAGTGCTGCTTCATAGAATTTATCTAGTGTCTCATCAATATGTATGAAAATTTCTTTAAATCCAGTTACAAAATCTGTTCCCATATAGAAATGCCAGAAATGAAATCGTTCCACAAGATATGGTACCCAATAAAAATACCAAAAAATCACAAAACACATATAGAGAGCAGAAGTTGCTATATAAATTACTTTTGACCTAAATTTATTTTGTGAATTTAATATAATGGGAGCAAATAAAACTAATAAATATCCAGCAGGCATTTTTGCCAATATTCCTAAAAAGCTAAAAATGATCGAAACTAACAAATATACCATTTTGGGCTCTTTCGTTAGATAATTAATCCCGTAATACAAACCTATAAACATTAGCGACATAGAAAATGTGTCTGGCATAATTTTTCGGGAATATGAGAACCACAACGAAAAAAGTAAAATAATAGATGAATTGAATGCTACTTTTTCTTCAAAAAAATCAGCTATCAATCGATAGAAATAATAAATACCAATACTTGAAACAATGAGATTTATGAGCCGACCATACCAATGAGCATAACCAAACACTAAGGAAACGAGATATATCAGATAATTCAGTACGGGAAACTCCATACCTGTAATTCCTGTTTTTTCACCTGCAATATCAAGTCGCGGATAAAACACATTAGAATTCACTTCATAGAAATTACGAGCAACCATTGTAACCGTTGATTGCCTCCAATTATGAGCAACCTCCAAAGGAGGGTTTGTTATGCCATACAATCGAATAATAAAACAAAGAATTATCCAAAATCGAATGTCTTTAAAGTATAACCAGTAGCCTGTGAATTTCATAATTTTTTATTTACTTTCTTAAATTATCAGACAAAACTAATTGAAAAACCAATAGGATATGTGAATTCTGTGAAATTTAACAGATTAATAAATATCATATTCACGATTAAATTTTTAAATTTGCGTCTCTTTGAATACTAAATAATATATGAAAAAACGTTTTATTCAGGCGTCTATTGTTTTTGCTTTGGTTTTTATCGTAGTCGATTCGATCTTTTCTTTCCGTCAATTTAGCGATTTATCTCTTGATGGCGATTTATCAAACGGCACGGTTCCGTGCGTGTCATATTCAAAAATACTGCACAATCCATTAGGGACATCTGCTATATTTAAGCATGAAAGATATGCAGCAACCAATCGTTTTTTCTTGCATTGGAGCGGATTTCTGTATTATAACAAAATACCTTTGCTCCTTCAATCAATGGGTGTTGATCCTATCAATAGTGTTTATATGACTTGTGCAATTTTCAAACTCTTTACACAATTATTCATAATTTTTATTTTATCACTATTTGTTAAACAATTATCTTCATTAAATAATAGTATGATACCATTTGTATCTGTTGTACTCATGTCGTTGTTTCAAACCAATGGATATGAAGAACAAATGGGGATAATTGATAAATCGGCAAGCTATGTCATTGCTTATGGTTTTCCAACACTTACATTTTTGTTTTTCCTATATCCTTACGTCTATTATTATGCAAATAAAAAAGTTGTAGGTAATCGTTTGATAACTTTATCCCTCTTGTTAGTTCTTGGTTATATAATTCCGTTTAATGGTTCTTTAAATTGTGGTTTGGTCTCTGTATTTCTATTTATATTTTTAATCACCGTTTTATATAATCAGTACAAAAGACATAAATTGAGATGTATCTCTGAATCAATACAATATTTCAAAAATATCCCTTTACAATTATTACTACCTCTTATTGTCATTGGTTTTTTTAGTTTATATTCATTTTACTTAGGTACTTTTAATGCAGAAAACGATTGGGCAACAATCCCTTTACATGAACGTTTTAGGCGACTACCTATTGGATTATATAATATTCTTACATTACGCCCCGGCTTCCCGATAATTATAATAATCAGTATTTTGAACACCTTTTTCGTATTAGTAAAAGCATCTAATGAAACAAAGACTAAACTAAAATCTATTTTAAAATCATTAGCCCTTTTTTCTCTAGTATATCTATTATTACTTCCCTTTGGCGGTTATCGAACTTATCGTGAATATATTATACGTTTCGATACATTTATACCCGTTACCCTTTGCTTTTTCCTCTATTTTGCATATTCATCGGTTTTAGCGATCCAAACAGCGAATAACTGGACAAAAGTTATTTTCGTTTCAACCGTCTTTGCTTCTGTTGTTTTTTTCACAATAACCGATTCTGATCGAAACTATCAAAACACTTGTGAAAAGCATGAACTGCAAATTCTTTCACAATCGAACAGTGAAAAGGTTGACCTTAACTGCGACTGCTCCGTTTTTGGCTGGGGGACTTTCTCCGATTATAAAAATTCATACGAAAGTGCTGTGATGCTAAATCGATGGCATATTACTAAAAGAGTTGTTTTGTATAGAATGGTTAAGCAATAATAGCAAACTATTCACTTAAAAGGAATTCGATACATTTGCAATGTCAAGCAGTTGGGATTTATCTTTAATAATTATTTTTCGACCTTGTGTCACAATTAAGTGCTCTTCTTTGAAATCATGTAATAATCTTACTAATGTTTCAACAGCCGTACCAACAATATTTGCAAAGTCAATACGAGTAAGTTCTATTTGAACTTCTCCAAATTCATTTATATTATCATTAAACTTTTCATGCAAAATAAGTAATGTTAGAGCAACTCGTTCTCTTACGGTTTTTTGTGTAAATGTTGCAATAAAATTAATCAGCACACCAAATTCATGACTTAAATTTTTCATGAGCATTTTCGACATTTCGTCATGTTTATCAAGAAGTTGCAAAAGATGTTCTTTTGAAATAAAGCCTATTGCAGCCTCGGTGAGCGATGCTGCCGAATCGGGATAACGTTCTTCACTCAAAAATGCTGCATATCCAAGTAATTCGCCTTCGTTGCAAACGTAAATAATTTGTTCCTTGCCACCATCAAGTGATTTGTACTTTTTGACCTTTCCTTTCTTTATAAAAAATATTCCAGCAGGATATGATCCTTCAACAAAAATGTTTTGCCCTTTTTTTATATGTTTGAGATTCATTAAATTAAAGAAAGCATCTTTCACTTTATCGGGTAAATCAGCAAAAGCTGAATCACTTTTAAAAATAAATCGTTCTGTTACAGTATTTGATTCTGAGATCATTGGTTTCTTATTTATTTCAAAACAAATATAGTAAATATTGACAACAATCAATTTTAATATTGATACAGATCAAGGAATTACCTTTGTCAATTATGTAATTTTGCAATTAAATATAATATATAAATTTTGTTTAGGTGACTTGTTATGGAAATCACACAATATGTAGGATTAACAGCTCTTGTTTTGATTCTTGGACTCGTTGGGCTGGCTGTTATTTCAGACAAAAATAAATCATCGCTTGCTCTTATAATTGTTCTTATAAATTCGGTATTAACATCAATTCCATCGATTAATGCGTTGACTGGAATTCCTCAAGTGGGAATGTTTTTTATGCCACATCTTTTTGGCAATATTCTGATTCGGGTCGACAGCCTTTCAGCTTGGTTTATTTTAATTATCAATTTTACATCCATCAATGGGGTATTGTATGGGAAAGGCTATTTAAAATCATATTCCGATCTAAAAACTAATATTGAATTGCATTGGATTTCTTACATCATTTTTCATCTGTCAATGCTTTGGGTTTGTATGTTTGAAAATGGGTTAGCATTTCTTATTTCGTGGGAGTTGATGTCTCTTTCATCGTTGATGCTGGTAATTTTTGAATTTCAAAACAAGGAAACATTAAAAGCAGGCATTAACTATATGGTTCAGATGCATTTAAGCGTATTGTTTTTAACTCTTGGATTTATTTTACTTTATATAAATACGGGTTCTTTAAACTTTTCGGCAATTTCTCAATTGTCTGAAATAAATTCTATCTGGATATTTATATTACTATTCATCGGTTTTGCGATAAAAGCTGGGTTTATACCATTTCATTCATGGCTACCTCATGCACATCCGGCAGCACCGTCACATGTATCAGGTGTAATGTCGGGAGTGATAGTAAAATTGGGTATTTACGGCATTTTTCGAATAATTTCACATCTACAATACGATTGGCTTTTGATTGGAGAAATAATTCTTAGCTTGTCTGTAATTACAGCAATTTATGGCATAGCCAATGCTGCCGTAAAATTTGATTTCAAACGAATGTTGGCTTATTGTACAATAGAAAACATTGGAATAATTGGAATCGGGATGGGAGTTGGACTTATAGGAATGGGCAATGGCAATACATTGCTTATTATACTAGGATTTAGTGCTGCGTTATTACATACGTTAAATCATTCATTATTCAAATCACTTTTATTCTTTGGTGCTGGCAGTGTTTATCAGCAAACTCATACACGCAATATTGAACATTTAGGAGGTTTGATTAAAAAAATGCCAAAGACAGCCTGTTTGTTTTTCATCGGAGCAATAGCTATTTGCGGTCTACCTCCATTTAATGGATTTGTTTCTGAATACATTATTTATTCAGGTCTTTTTAAAGGGCTAACCAATGGTTCAGGCATTCCACAAGTGATTCTTTTAGTTTTAGCGATTGCCGGACTTGCAATCGTTGGAGGAATATCACTACTAACATTCACTAAAAATTTTGGTGTCATTTTTTTAGGCAATCCCAGACAGCAACTCCACCATGAACCAAAGGAAATTTCTTTTATAATGCTTTTGCCTCAATATTTGATTATTGTGATGATGCTGTCGGTTGGGGTTTTCCCTCATTTTTATTTTTTCTATACTTCAAAAATTGCAACATTGATTTCACCTCTTTCGCCTATCGGGAATCAAATACCAAATACTGGAATGCTTGACACTATTTCAATTATTGGAAGGGTAAGCCTTTGCTTTATTTGCCTTTTCCTTGGCATATATGGTTTACGTTGGTTGTTCATCAGAAAAAGGGAATTGCCAAAGTACGAAACATGGGGATGTGGTTATATTGCACCAGTCGTAAAAGCTCAATACACAGGAAGATCGTTTTCTCACCAATTTGGTGAACTGTTTAAATTATTATTAAAAAATGGGAAAGACGATAAAAGAATATCAAAAATATATCCAGACGAACAAACTTTTGTGACGTATTACTCTGATCTATTGGAAAAATACTTGATAAAACCTTTGGCTCGCAGATTGAATTTTATTCTTAACTATTTTCAATTTATACAAAACGGTCAAATACAATCGTATGTGATTTACGGATTACTTTTCATTATACTGATTTTTTTCGGGACAGCTTTACATATTATTAACTGATGATATGCAATTACTGATTGAAATAGCGAATATACTTGCAATTGTTGCAATAGTGACAATCCTTCTGTTAAAATCTAAAGGGCAGGGAATTATTGTCGCCGGAATAATTGTATCACAAATTATTTTGAGTTCAATCGTTGCTATTTTAGTTTTCAACCATGGAGCTTTTGAATATTCATATTCAGGATCATGGATTACCGGATCAATTCCAATCAGATTGGATTATTTGTCGGCGTGGTTTATACTTATCATTAATTTCACCTTTTTAACAGGAACGTTTTATGGCATTCAATATATGAAAAAATATATTGATCAAGTCGACAATATTATGCTTCATTCCATTGCCTTTATATTGACATACACCGCATTAATCGATATCTGTATGGTTCAAAACGCAATAGTATTACTTATAGTCTGGGAGCTTATGGCATTAGGTTCATTTCTGTTGGTGACATTTGAACATTACAAGACAGAAACACTAAAAGCTGGTATTAACTTTCTGATTCAATCGCACATTTGCATCCTTTTTCTAACATTTGCATTCATGTGGGTAAAGGTTAAAACCGGATCGTTTGATTTTCAGGCAATTACCACTTACACTTCGACACAACCAGCAATTACGAGTGTTGGACTTTTCTTGTTTTTCTTTTGCGGATTTGCGATCAAAGCAGGCTTTGTTCCTTTTCATACATGGCTTCCTTTAGCACATCCAGCAGCTCCGGCTCACATTTCCGGAATAATGTCGGGGGTTATCATAAAAATAGGAATTTATGGCATTCTAAGAGTGTTGATGTTATTGAAAACCAATATGGTTTCTATTGGATATATGATTCTCTTCATATCAATCATTACCGGACTTTATGGTGTAATGCTAGCTATAATTCAACATAATCTAAAAAAACTGCTGGCATATCACAGCATCGAAAATATTGGTATAATCGGTATTGGAATCGGTTTAGGCTGTCTTGGAATCGGATATAACAATCAAATACTTATTATTACCGGTTTTGGCGGTGCATTATTGCATACACTGAATCATTCACTTTTTAAATCGCTTTTATTCTATTGTGCCGGCAATGTTTATCAGGCAAAACACACCATGAATATTGATGGATTGGGTGGTTTGTTAAAATCTATGCCTCGTTCAGGCTTCCTGTTTTTAATCGGAGCATTAGCTATCTGCGGTTTGCCACCTTTCAACGGATTTGTGTCGGAATTTTTTATTTATAATGGACTTTATAAAAGTTTGAGCACAAGTAATTCTGTGTTACTCCTTTTTTTATTATCGTCGATTTTAGGAATGGTTCTGATTGGCGGACTTGCATTAATCTGTTTTACCAAAGCTTTTGGAATAGCGTTTTTAGGAAATCCTAGAGAAATATCTGAAAACGATTTGATTGTAGAAAGCCCTCTTTCTTATATACCACTCTATTTCACCGCTTTCGCAATTATTTTTATAGGCATATTCCCCTTTTTACTGAATCCATTACTTTTAAAAATAGTGTATTTGTATCAACCATCGGCAAACCACAATTCATATATGTTTCAGAAAACAATAAGTACCAATATAACAGGAATAGGCTGGTATTCACTGTTGTTTATATTCATTGTTGGACTTTTTTATTACATAAGACACATTGTTTGCCAACAAAGGAAAACTGATATCGATGTTACATGGGCTTGTGGCTACGTTGGTAAAACGAGCAAAATCCAATATACAGCTTCGTCTTTTATTCGTGGTTATCGTAAATTGACCGAGCCATTTCTTCTGGTAAAAAACAACGAAGCCGATGCTTTGGGACTTTATTCTAGTGAGATAAAACATGAAACACAATCGGGCGATAAACTTGAGAATTGGCTCATTGATTATCCATTTTCATTAGTAAAGAGATTACTCAATCGTTTTGTTTTTCTTCAAAACGGAAATCTTCAGATATACATTCTTTATGGGTTTATATTTATAAGTTTTATAATTTTATTACCCTTGATAGTAGATAAAATAGCCTTTTTTGTTAATTTTTTAAATCAATTATAGTATGGTAAGCTTTTTTCTGATCATATTGACGAGCATCTTTTTTATGGGTTTTGTAATTCGTACGAAAAGCATTGCTTCGGGTCGTAAAGGCCCGGGAATTCTTCAACCGATGAAAGATATTATCAGATTGTGGAAAAAAGGTTCGGTATTGAGTACAACAACAAGTTTTATATTCCAGATAGCACCAACTGTTTACATTACATCGGTATTGATGGCGATTTTAATGATTCCTTATGGCAAAACATCAAGTTTTATTTCGTTCGATGGCGATTTTATAATGTTTGCCTATATGCTTGCACTCGGCAAATTTTTAATGATAATTTCGGCTCTCGACACCGGAAATAGCTTTGAAGGTATGGGTGCAAGTCGTGAAGCACTTTTTTCAATGTTAGTAGAACCTGCATTTTTTATCATAATGGGTTCCTTTGCTTTATATACAGGACATACATCATTTATCAGTATATTCAGTACCCTACATTATGGGTCGTATATCTCTTACATGCTGGGATGTTTGGCAACATTCGTATTCGTTCTTATTGCCATGATCGAGAACAGTCGTTTACCTGTCGATGATCCCAAGACGCATCTTGAACTTACGATGGTTCATGAAGTTATGATATTAGATAATAGCGGTTTCGATCTTGGACTTATTATGTACACCACAAACCTTAAGTTTTCGATGTATGGAGCTATTATATCAAACTTTTTTATCGGCATGTTACCTTGGGGAATTTCGATACCATTATTCCTTCTGATCCAAATTGGCTTTGCCATTACTGTAGGATTAATTGAATCATTTATGGCCCGTTTCAGAATGAGTCATAATCCTCAATTTATTTTTATTCTCACCTCAGTATCCTTGTTGATATTCTTTGGGGTATTACTGGTTTTAGGAAAATTTATGTAATTACTTAATAAGATGATAGATATATTATTAATAGCATTTGCCATGTCACTACTCTATATGAGTATTGCCAATCGGTTGGTAACATACCTTAATATTTTGGGATTTCAGGGATTTTTGCTTTTCGGGGTAACATATCTCTCGCTTAATCAAGTAAGTCCAGTCAATCTGATATTTATTATGCTTGAGACAATTGTGGTTAAAGCTATAGCCGTACCTTGGTTTATTAATCACATAATAAAACGCAACAATATTACACGCGACACCGAACCATTTCTGCCAAACTTTGTTTCAATCATTATTGTGACACTTATCATTGTCGCAACTATAATATTGGCAAGCTATATAAAGGATCAAAATCTTGATAAAACATATTTTGTTGTTGCTTTATCAACACTTTTTACGGGACTTTATTTGATTGTATCTCGGAAAAAGATTATCTCACACGTTATTGGTTATCTTGTTATTGAAAATGGTGTATTTATTCTATCAATGGCTGTTGGAAATGAAATGCCAATGCTGGTTAATCTTGGTATTATGCTTGATATTTTTGCAAGTGTTCTTATTCTGGGAATATTCTTCAATAGAATCGGCGATTTCTTAAAAGACCCTGATGTAAATTCGTTGCGTAACCTTAAAGACTAAAATAGATGATGATAGGTGTATTTTTGATTGTTTCGGTACTAATTTGTATCGGCTTATTTATGAACCGGAACAAATTTGTTAATTATTCTTTAGTGCTAATTTATCTTGGTTCATTATGGTATTTTTGTATAAGCCAATGTTTGTTAAAAAATACAACTCAATGGCTATTTTTTAAGCCAGATGCTTTAGGTCTTTTACTGCTAATTGCAATATCCGTTATAGCAATTCAGATTCTATATCATGGATACCGATATATCGAGAAACACAATATTGATGAAACTCCCCGAACACGTGGTTTTTTCTTTGGAGCCATGGTTTTGTTAATTACAGCATGTTGCATGACCTATATTTCAAATCATATAGCTGTAACATGGATTTTTGTGGAAATCACAACACTTAGTGCTTCAGTATTAATCTACCATCACCGTGATATTCGTGCATTGGAAGGAGTTTGGAAATATGTATTTATTTGTGCTTTAAGCATTACGTTTATCTATATTGGAATTTTATTTCTAAGTTTATCGCTCAAACAAGCAGGCATAAACGATTTATCGTTCGAAGCATTGTATGCAAATGCCAATAATCTTAACCCTTTCTGGCTAAAGCTTTCGTTTCTGTTTATTTTTACAGGATTTACTGCAAAACTTGGACTTGTTCCAATGTACACCGCGGGTATTGACGCAAAAGACAAAGCACCCGCACCCGCCGGAGCATTGCTTGCCAGTGCGTTAATGAATGTTGGCTTTGTTGGTATTTATCGTATATATGCAGTATTGGCACATACGCCACTACATCATTGGGCAAACACCATAATTATCATAGCAGCTGTTCTTTCAATTTTTGTTGCAACGGTTTATATGACCAGAATTAAAAATATCAAACGAATGTTTGCTTATTCAGGTATCGAACACATGGGTTTGGTGATGCTGGGACTTGCTGCTGGAGGAATTGGCACCTATGCTGCTATTCTACATATAATTTTGCACACATTGGTTAAGCCCTGTTTATTTCTACAATATAATCAAGTATATTGGGTTTATCAAAGTAAAAGTATTTACGACGTCGGAAATTATTTTAAATACAATAAGGCCGGAGCAATTTTATTGTTACTTGGTTTTATATCGGCAACAGCCATGCCACCTTCGGGATTATTTATCAGTGAGTTTTTAATTTTTCAATCACTTTTTCAATCTCACTATATTGTAATATTATTGATAGTCCTTCTTCTTTTAACATTAATAATCTGGGGCTTTGGTTCAAATATTTTTAAATTGCTGTTTACACCACCACTTGAAATCGATGAAAAAACTATACCCAAAATTTCACCTTGGGAGTCAGCATCACAATACATTTTGTTGGCAATGGCTGTATATCTGGCATATAATCCACCAGCCATATTTGTAACATTAATTCAGGATGCTGTAAAACTTACATTATGATAGATATGAACTACATAAGCATACAAAATAATCAGGCAATTTCGGTAAATGATATTCCGGAACATTCTTATGAAATATTTTCGACGGGCAATATTGCACTTCTAAACGACAATCCAGCAAGACATTGTGTCAATTATTTCGGTTATCGGTCTCGAAATGCTATAAAATTAATCTGTTGCATTGCCGATGATAATCTACACCTCATTTTTATTTCATCAGCATTGGTCGAAATAAATTCAAAATTAGCATCATTGACGGCTCAAAATCACAACTTTGAAAATTTTGAACGTGAAATCCATGAAAACTTTGGAATTACATATTCTGATCATCCTTGGTTAAAACCAATGCGATATGCTCATAATCGCTTCGATAAGAATGAAATTATAGGAGAATATCCATTCTATAAAGTCGATAGCGAAGAATTACATGAAGTTGGTGTTGGTCCAATTCATGCGGGAATTATTGAACCGGGACATTTCCGTTTTATCTGTAATGGAGAACAAATAATGCATCTGGAAATTCAGTTAGGATATCAACATCGAGGCATTGAACAATTATTTTTGCAAAAGAAAAAACTTATAGAACGGACTACTCTTGCCGAGAATATTGCTGGCGATACTGTTGTCGGTCATACAACTGCATTTGTCAACCTATGGGAAAATTTATGCAATTACACGCCTGATTATTCACTACAATATGCTCGGACGATTGCTTTGGAATTGGAACGTATTGCCATTCATACCGGAGACCTAGGAGCTATATGTGGTGACATAGCGTATCAACTTGGTAATTCTGTTTATGGAAGACTTCGGACACCAATCGTTAATTTTTTGCAAGAATGGGGAGGCAATCGTTTGGCAAAAGGACTCATAAGAGCTGGCAAAATTAACTATCCATTTACACCCGAATTAGCAGATCGATTAACGGCTGTGTTTAAAGCTTATGAACCCGATTTTACGGAAATGACCAATAAACTTTTCACTCTTCCAAGTACTCTCGCTCGTTTGGAAAAAACCGGTGTTGTAAGTTATGATGAAGTGCTTGAAATCGGCACCGTTGGTATGGCTGCCCGCATGAGCGGCTTAAACCGTGATATCCGATTATCACATCCTTATAATCTTTACAACTCATTTATTCACAAACCTGTCATAAAACGTCATGGCGATGTTTATTCGAGAACACAAATCAGACGGGAAGAAATAAAACAATCCATCGGTTACATAAAAGAATTGATCGCAAATGTACCGGAATTTAAAAAGCCCGAAAATATTTCCTTTTCGCCCATCAAAAACACATTTGTACTTTCTCTTGTTGAAGGCTGGCGTGGAGAAATTTGTCATTGTGCCATTACTGACGAAAAAGGCGAACTAATTCTTTATAAAATAAAAGATCCATCGCATCATAACTGGATGGCATTGGCATTAGCCGTTCGAAAAAATGAAATATCCGATTTCCCGATTTGTAATAAGAGTTTTAATTTATCATACAGCGGACACGATTTATAACTGAAAAGGTATGTTTGACAATTTAAAAATAATGTGGCATCAAGGAAAGCAATTTATCCCTGATGTAACGACCGCAAAAGTTCTCGGAATTTTTAGAGGTCGACCTGTAATATCTAAAAACAAGGTAAATGAAACAATATTGGCAGAGCTTTGTCCAACCGGAGCTATAATGGTAAATCCCGTACGTTTAGATATAGGGAAATGTACCTTTTGTGGAGAATGTGCCATCCAATTTCCCGACAAAATACAATTTACCAAAGACTATCATCTATCTTCCAACGAAAGAGATCGGCTCATTATTCACGAAGGCGATGATAAGCCAATAGAAGTCAATCAGGCCTCGGTACGTAAAGAAATTCATCGATTTTTTAGCGGTTCACTCAAACTAAGGCAAGTTTCCGCCGGAGGTGATAATAGCTGTGAATGGGAATTAAATTCATCAAATAACGTGCAGTTTGATGTCAGTCGATTTGGAATTGACTTTGTAGCCTCACCTCGTCATGCAGATGGTATTGTTATAACCGGTCCGATTACCGAAAACATGGCAGAACCATTGGAACGTTGCTATAATGCGATTCCCGATCCTAAAATTATTATACTTGTTGGTGTTGATGCCATTAGTGGTGGAATTTTTGCAGGCAGCCCCGCATTAAATAGAAGTTTCCTTGATAAACATAAAATAGACCTTTATATTCCCGGAAATCCAGCACATCCATTAACAGTCATTAATGGCATTTTAGATTTATTGAAAAAGACTGATTAGTTTCGTTTCAATTTTGAAATGATATCCCAAAGTACAATTCCCGCAGAAACAGAAATATTAAGCGAATGCTTACTTCCCCATTGTGGGATTTCGATACAGGACTCGCTCTTGTTAACAACTTCCTGATCAACGCCATCAACTTCATTGCCAAAAACAAGAGCATATTTTTGATCTTCCCTGACTTGAAATTGTTCAAGCGAAATACTATTTTCAGCTTGTTCTACCGAATAAATAGTATACCCAATGGCTCGCAATTCTTCAACAGCATCAAAAGTCGACGAAAAATATTTCCATTTTACCGTAAACTCACCGCCTAAAGCTGTTTTGTGAATTTCAGGATTTGGTGGAGTTGCTGTAATACCGCAAAGACAAACACCTTCAATCAAAAAAGCGTCGGATGTTCTGAATACAGAACCAACATTTAAGGCACTCCTCACATTATCCAAAACAACAACTACAGGAAATTTTTCGGAATTTTTAAACTCTTCAACGCTTTTACGATCTAATTCTTCGTTTCTTAATTTTCGCATAATAAATGATTGCCTCTTAATTTTTACGTGTAAAAAAATAGTATTTTTGGTAAGTTATTTTAGTGAACTATTTTAAAAAAATTATATGGAAAATATCTCTTTAAAAATTGACAAAATTTATGATTTTGTATCGAAAGATGCCGTTGCAGCTTTCAAAGATAAAGCTCAGGAAAGTATCGTGAAGCTTCATAATAAATCATGCAAAGGTAAAGAATTTATTGGTTGGTTGAATTTACCTTCGTCAATATCTTCAACCGAATTAAATGATCTTGAAACAACAGCGAAATCGCTAGCTTCAAAATCGGAAATCGTTGTTGTTGTTGGTATTGGAGGATCATATCTTGGAGCTAAATGTGTAATTGACGGGCTTTCAAGCAATTTTCCACATCTTATGCAGGAAAAAGGGAAACCTGTTGTTTTGTTTGCAGGTCAAAATCTCTGCGAAGATTATACTGCCGATCTTTTAGCTCTTTTAGAGAAAAAAGATTACAGCATCATTGTTATTTCAAAATCGGGAACCACCACCGAACCTGCAGTTGCATTTCGCCTCTTAAAACAACATATCGAAAAAAAATATGGTAAAGCAATTGCAAAAGACCGCATTGTTGCTATTACCGATGCAAGTATAGGTGCTTTACGCAAACTAGCTACTCAGGAAGGATACAAAACATTTGTTATTTCTGATGATATAGGTGGACGTTTTTCAGTTTTAACACCAGTTGGTTTATTGCCAATTGCTGCAGCAGGATTCGATATAAAGAAATTGGTTGAAGGTGCCATTTCAATGGAAAAAGCTACGGGAGTTGCTATTCCTTTTGAACAAAATATTTCGGCTCAATATGCTGCTGCTCGTAACGCTTTAATGCAAAAAGGCAAAATCACTGAAATTTTGGTAAACTATTCACCAAGACTTCATTACTTTGCTGAATGGTGGAAACAATTATACGGAGAAAGTGAAGGTAAAGAAGGTAAAGGCATTTTCCCTGCAAGCGTCGATTTCACAAGCGATTTACATTCAATGGGTCAATATATTCAAGAAGGCGGACGTCATATTTTTGAAACAGTTCTATCCATTAAAACACCAAAAGGAAATATTGCCGTACCTACAGATGCTGCGAATCTTGATAGTTTAAACTTTATCGCAGGCAAACGGATCGACGACGTAAACAAAATGGCTCAATTAGGGACACTTTTAGCTCACGTTGATGGTGGTGTGCCTAACATTATGATTGAAGTCCCTCAGTTGAATGAATTCTATATAGGTCAGTTAATCTACTTCTTTGAAAAAGCCTGTGGCATAAGCGGAAGTTTGTTAGGTGTCAATCCTTTCGATCAACCGGGCGTTGAAGCATACAAAAACAACATGTTTGCTTTACTTGGGAAACCAGGCTATGAAGAACAAACCAAAAAGATAAAAGAAAGAATAAAATAAATTTAAAAAGGTAGCTCGAAAATTTCCAGCTACCTTTTTTTTACTATGATAATTTACAATAGTTGTTTAATTGAGGCTATCCAAAGAAATTGAACTTCTCCGTATTTTTACTTTATCGAAAATTCATAAACTTTAAATATTTCTGGATATTCATATTTTTGGATATGAGAATACTTCGACAATAAAAAATGATAAATATTATTATTTGGATATGAAAAGTCGGCTCCAGCATCAATATAAATAACCTTTATATAATTAGTTAGTATAGAAGAATCTATTTGCGAGGCATTATTAATCGGATATATATTTTGCTGACGCATATAGTTATACATATTCAATTTTATATCCTTGGTGTTATAATTTTTGAAACAATCTACATCATAGTAATAAATAAAATTTATATCAAATCAATCGGGTGATATAAAAACTAAGATTCGATTATTTTTCAATTCTTTAACCTTAGCTATTGTTGCTTTAACATCTCTTTTATTGTTGTACTTGGGACTATAAGAAACAATATATAATGCTAAAAAAGGAAGAATTACATATAACCGCCTTTTTTGTGTTGAAATATTCGAAAGCAATAATGCTATAAGAAAATAAAGCCCGATACTTGTAATAATAAGATAACGTTCTTTGTACATTGGTATTAAATACGATACAAAAAACATAAATAGATATGGGAAGAAGAACCATATAAATATGATTTTCTTATTGTTATCAAAATCGACTTTTTTTAGAATAACCCGAACGGTCTGCACCAAAATTAAAATTACAACGAGTACAGATATTATTGGTTTATGAAAAAGACAGCGACCATATTCTTCATTCAAAAATGTCCTAAAAACATCCAATATGTTTGTAATACTTCTTGGTGCCGACAACCAGGTACCATGAGATGCCGAATCTATAAAACGGGATAATAGGACAGCAATATTAGGCAGGTAGAATATAATTGAGATACAAATAGTTGTAAAATAAGTTTTTATTACATTTTTTTTATTCTCAAATTTAATACACAAAAGCGATAAAACTTGTACAACAATAACAAAAAATCCAAAATAATGGGCATAGATTAGTAATACATTTACAATTGATAAACATACTATTAGTCTCCAATTTTTCGACCAATATTTAGAGCTATTTATTAAGTCGAAAAATAAATACATTGAAATAGACGCAAGCATTGTGAGTAACGAATAGACACGGGTTTCATGAGCTAAACCTGTATGTAAACTCGAAAAGGTATAAAGCAAAGATGCCAATATAGCTGTTTCCAAATTGAAAAACTTAATACCAATTTTATAAATAAAATATACAGCTGTGACACTGAATATCATAGGTAAAAATCGCACCGAAAAGGATGAAATACCAAACATTTTAATCCAAAAATGTAAGATAATCTCAAAAAGTGGTGGATTATTGCCCATGCTTAACAGACGAATAATAGAATAAATATCCATTTGTGCATGGTATATTGAAAAAGGCTCGTCTCCAGCAATGGAATCGTTACTAATAAAAATATATTTGCATATAAAATTGACAATTAATAATACTATAGGTATATAGTATTTTGCAACCTTATCATTATACGATATTTTAAAATTCACTCTTCGAATTATTATAATTGAATATTGATTTAAAACACCCCACAATTAATCTAAGTTTGCTAATTTTAATTCGGGTGTTTTATTTTATTATCATTGCCTTTGTTGTATCAGCATTATCTTGCTCTAAATACGTATCAAGCTTTAGATAATCATCAGGATTTTCTTTCTTTTCCTCTTTCTTTTTCTCTTCTTTTTCTACTTTAAAGATCTTGCCTTTTTTTCGAATATACTCATCAGGAACCAAACGTAAAGAATGGTCATTAACATCAGCTATAGCTCTTGTTTTCATTTCTTTCCACACAGCATTACACCACTGTTTATTCTCTGCACATTTACCCGGTGGAACATTTTCATAATTATATAATGTTCCCAACGATATTTTACCAAATTCGTTAAAATAAGCATCATGTGTAAATACTGAATATTCTGCAACGACAATAGAGTCAAGTATCGTTACCTTTACTGCATATACAATTGTTCCATTCGTTCGTTCTCCAGCTCGTGGACTCAAGAATACATCGCCTATGTTGACATGATTATAATATAGTAAGAATCCTTTGCCTTCAACAACAAATTCTTCGGGATTAGATCGAAGAAGTTTCATTGCTTTTTCCTTTTGCATCCAGTCGCAAGCAGCTTTAAAGAGTTTATTTTTATTGACATTTTTAACGGGAATTGTATCGACCACCTTAAAAAGATCAAGATTTCCTGCAACGGCATTAAAACTATAAATTCCGAAAAAAACAGAAACAATAACAATAATTCTAATAATCCGAATCATTCTTTAAAACTATTTGTTCAATTTCATAACGTAAGCATCTTCATTAAAAGCAGCAATATCGCGTTGTTTGGCTCTTGCTTCTGCTTCACTGGTATACGGTCCTGAATAAACTTTATACAATTGTTTTGCATTTGGATCAACATCTGGCATCCAATAATATCCACCTAAGAAACCTTTATCAACTAATTTTTTTACACCTTTTGACGCAACCTTTTCGTCTTTAACAGAGGAGAAGCTTACGATCCAACATGGTCCATTCAACTTTGTTTTTGCGCCGACTAATGGCTCTGATTTTGACTCCTCTTTTGCTGGTTTATTCTTTGCTTTCGGCATAGAAACCTTTTCAGATTTTGGTTCTGGTTTTGAAACTTGAGATTCATCTTGTTTTGATTGGGAAACTTCGGGTGCTTGCACATCTGATTGATGCGAAGCTGTATCGGCTTTGGGCGTTTCTGATGCTACTGTTGAATCAGAATTCACTAAAACTACAGTTTCTTTTTGTTTCCCGGGAATAATTTTTTTAAGTAGTTCTGGCTTTTTGAAATAGATAAATGCAAAGCCTCCAACTAAAAGGATAAAGCACAAGACTATAATAATAGGCTTAAAGCTTATTTTCCGACCACTCGTATTTTGAGATTTTTCGAGTTTTTGAAGCTCTTTAAGTCTTAATTTCTCCTCTTTTTGTTTCGCTTTATATTCGGCTTCCTTTTTAGCTTTCATTTCTTTAAGCTTATTCTTTTTAGCTTGTGCCGAAAGCGGTTTTGCCTTTTCAGAGGATCCAACCGAACCATCTATTTCAATTAATGACGGATCAGCGACTTTCTCCGTTTTTGGTTTGTTTTCCTCATCACCTAGAGGTTGATTCTCAATTTTTTCTTCAATCACGGGATTACAGTTTTAAAATTTAAGTATTCTTCCCTTTAACACAAATCAAATATATAAAATTATTTCGTTTGTACTATCAAAGCTCAATAATCTTTCTTTTTTTTACATTCTTTCGGGAACTTTTATACCAAGTAACGACATTCCTAATTTAATAATTTTCCCAACCTGAAAGGATAATGCCAATCGCAACGTTCGTAATTCCTCGTTTTCTTCTTTCAATACTGGAAAATCATGATAAAACAAATTATATTCTTTTACCAATTCGTACACGTAATTTGCAATTAAAGCGGGACTATGTGCCGTGCCTGCTTCTTTAATGATATCAGGGAATAGGCTTATTTGTTTTATTACCGATTTTTCACTTTCCGGGAGTGCTATTGTTAAATTTAGTTTTTGACCGACAATCAACCCTTGAGCCTCTGCCTTCCGACAAAGCGATGATATTCGGGCATGTGTATATTGAATAAATGGTCCCGTATTTCCAGTAAAATCTATTGATTCTTTGGGATTAAAAGTCATTGTTTTTTTGGGTTCTACTTTTAAAATGAAATATTTTAACGCTCCGAGTGCTAGGGTTTCGAACAAATTACGAGCATCTTCTTCGTTCATCCCATCAAGTTTTCCTAATTCACGCGAAATAGATTCTGAGGTTTTTATCATTTCATCAACTAAATCATCGGCGTCAACCACGGTTCCTTCTCTTGATTTCATTCGTCCTTCTGGCAACTCAACCATTCCATACGACATGTGATATATTTTATCGGCCCAATCGAATCCTAGTTTTGAAAGTACTAGTTTAAGAACCTGGAAATGATAATTTTGTTCATTCCCGACAACATAAATCAATTCTTCGAGCGACGAATATTCCTCGAATCGGTTCATTGCTGTTCCAAGATCTTGAGTCATGTAAACAGACGTTCCATCGGGACGTAGCAACAGTTTTTCGTCTAATCCATCTCCTGTTAAATTACACCAAACAGAGTTGTCTTCTTTTTTGTAGAGTACTTTTTTCTGAAGTCCCAACTCAACAGTTTTTTTCCCAAGTAAATATGTTTGCGATTCGTAATACATTTTATCGAACGAAACTCCGAGTTTTTTATATGTTACATCAAATCCTTCATAAACCCAACTATTCATGGTTTTCCATAAATCGATAGTTGTTTTATCTCCAGCTTCCCACAATCGGAGCATTTCACGAGCCTGCTTCATTATCGGAGCATTCAATTTGGCTTCGTCTTCGGTTGATCCTTGTTGTTTTAGGGCTTCTATTTGTTTCTTATACTCCTTATCGAAAGCAACATAGTACTTCCCAACCAGATGATCTCCTTTCATTTTTGAAGATGATGGAGTTTCGCCATTTCCAAACAATTGCCAAGCAATCATTGATTTACAAATATGTATTCCTCGGTCATTAACCAAATTAGCTTTAATAACATTATAGCCATTGGCTTCAAGTATTTTCGAGACCGAATATCCTAAAAGATTATTTCGAATGTGACCTAAATGAAGCGGTTTATTTGTGTTTGGCGATGAATATTCAACCATTACAGATTTCGATGTATTGGTTGCTGCAACAAAGCCATAATTTTTGTCAACAATTGATTCATTAAGGATAGAGATCCAATAGGTTTTATTTATTTCAAGATTTAAAAAACCTTTTATGACATTATAGGCTGATATTTCAGAAACATTGTTTTGCAAATAGGATCCTATTTGGGTGGCTGTTTGTTCTGGTCCTTTTTTAGAAGCTTTTAATAGTGGGAAAATGACTATGGTAAAATCACCAACAAATTCTTTTTTTGTTTGTTGCACTTGAATTGACTGAAGGTCAACAGCAGAGCCATACAGATCTTGAATAGCATCACGTGTTTTATTTTGCAAAATAGATTCTAAATTCATTAGATTTTTTATTTATTGATGCCAGCTATAAATACTTACATTTGTATTTATTGGGGTTCATACTTAAATTTATAATGCAAAAATAAAAGATTTTAAGCAGAAAATTATCATATAATAATTTATCTTACCAATATTGTATTCTTACATACGATTTACCTGAAGGAAGTTGTTTTGAGATAGTTGACCCACAAGGATTCGAACCTTGAACGACAGAATCAAAATCTGCTGTGTTACCATTACACCATGGGTCAATAATTCCCTAATTTGAGGTGCAAATATACTACAATATTTTTATTTCAAACAATGCAGAATAAATAATTTTTCGATGACCATATATAGCTGTATTTATGGCATTTAAATATTAAATCGTTTGTTCTATACATTTCCAAAGTCGCTCCGCCGATAAATCCCACGAAAATATTTGACGACGAATGCGTCCATTTTCTATAAGGCTTGATCGTAACTCTGGATTTGATGCCAATATATGCATTCCATCTGCTATTGATTGTGGAGAAAAGGGATCAACAAAAATAGCAGCATCTTTTGCAACTTCTGGCATCGAAGAGCAATTGGATGTTATAATCGCAGTTTCACACCACATCGCTTCCAAAAGTGGTATTCCAAAACCTTCAAATATAGAGACATACGTCATTGCTTCGGCTGTTGCAACTATATCATTGAGTGCCGATGTGCTAACTCTTCCCGTAAAAATGACATCATCGCGAAACGTCATTTGCTCGTATGTTTCACGAATAGCATCGTTCCACCATTTTTTTGCACCAACAAGTACTAGTTTATAGCTATTCTTATTTTGCGTCTTAAAGAGATCGAATGCTTTGAATAGGTTTATCAAGTTTTTGCGGGGAGGCGTTGCTCCAACAAATACGAAATAAGGATTTCCTTGAGTATATGTGTTTCTTATGGAGTATTTTTTGTCATCAGAAATTGGCGATAGATTTTCATTTGCACCGTTATAAACAACATCTATTTTTGATGGATCAATTTTATAATGTTTAACAATATCGGATTTCGAAAATTCAGAGACGGTTGCTAAACGAACAGCCTTTTTTGCTAGCCTTGGAAATAGGAAATTGTAATATATTCTATAGGCAAATGAAAGATGTTCAGGATAATGAATAAAATTAATATCATGAATAACGTTCACCGCCTTTACTCTCGAAAATAGAGGATATATTCCTGTGGGAGAAAAGAATAAATCTGGTTTATATTTTCTAATTATTGCTGGTATAAGAATCTCGAACTTTAAGATCCAAATAAGCGGATGGTTCTGTTTTGGACCAACGACTATCGGGATAACATTATCTGAGAATAGAAACGAAGCATATTGATTATTGCTAAACAATAGATAAAATGTGTGCTCCGGATGACTTTGGGTTATACGTTTCAAGGTCTCGTATGTAAACCACCCGAGTCCTTCAAGTTTGTTCTCAACAAGGAATTGAGCATTTACAACAATTTTCATTCGGAGAATATTAACGTTTATTCAATTGCATGTTCATTCATTGCCTTTTGGAATTTTCTGGCATTTGCAAGATGTTCTGCAAAAGTTACTGCAAAATTATGTTGACCCGAAAAATTTTCTTTCGCACAGAAAAACATATATTTATGATGCTGTGCATTAAGTACGGCATCGATGGATGCAACTGCTGGCGTACAAATTGGTCCTGGAGGCAAACCAATATTCACATACGTATTGTATGGAGATTTTACCAACAAATGACCTTTACGAACACGTTTTATTGTAAAATCGTTCACAGCATATACAATCGTAGGATCGGCTTGCAACGGCATGCTATCACGAAGTCGGTTGAGATATACTCCTGCAATTATTGACTTTTCGGGATTATAATTGGTTTCGCGATCGACAATTGAAGCTAAGGTTATTGCCTGAAGTGGTGTCAATCCTTGAGCTTGAGCTTTTGTCATGCGTGCTTGGGTCCAGAATTTCAGATATTCCTTATACATTCTGTCAAGGAAATCGGATGTCGAAGTATTCCAATTAAAAAAATAGGTATTGGGGGTAAACATTGAAATTGCCGTGTATGTATTTAATCCATAATGTATCAAAGAATCATTATTATTCAAGATGGTCATCAGTTCATCATTTTTGACCTCTAGATTTTCAGACACGAACTTTGCAAGTTCTTCTTTTTTCCTAAAAAATTTTATTGTCAATTTTACTTGTAACCGATTTCCGGGACGTAACTGTTTTATCAAATCTTTGTTCGACATTCCATTTTCTATACGATATTTCCCGGGAAGGATTTTGCTGATTTTACATTTTGTTCGGAATATTATTTTGAAAAACTTAGGATCATTTATGGTAAATTGATTGATCAACAGTTTTTCAATTTGACTGGCATCGGAACCCGTTGGTATATAAAAAAATTCAGATTGCCGATTGTTCTTTATAAAGATATTGGATTTAAAAATAATTCGCCATCCAAAATAGCCTGCGATAACGAATAATATACCAACAATGATAAGTTTCACTTTCATTGGCTTTTTCAGCTTCTTTGACTTCGCTTTTTTGCCCATAAATACATTCTATTTACGGGTACAAAGCTACGTGCTTTTTTTGAAAAAAGAATACGGTAGTTTGAATGTTGTGTCGAGATTTTTTGTGTAAGTTTGAAGCCGATTTATAAATATAAAACTATGATTAAAAGAATTATTCTTTACCTTTTACTAAGTGTCTCTACTCTTTTATTACATGCTCAGAATGGAGGCAAATCGTTTCTTTTGGTTCCGTTTTACCAGAAAATGTACAATAATCAGGAAAGTACCGACATGGTTAAACATTCAGGATTGAACTATGATGAGGTTTTACGATATTTCCAGCGAGGTTTGGATTCGAGTATCGTAAGTACTTTGAAAGATTCAATGAAAGTTGTTGATATGCTTAATGGTTTTACACAAAATGTATCAAGCGATTTGGAATTAATACATGGTGCATCTATTTATTTTATGACCGAACGTCCAAATCTGGTTACGAAAAACAAAAAGAAAAACGGTCTTTTTAAAGATACGGAATCTCCTACTCCAACAAAAAAGGTTGAAAATAGAAACATTAGGAATGGTGAAATTTCAACAACTCGAGAAGACTTATCAAGCAAGTTTATGAGTGTAAAATTCGAAGATATCGCGTTGATAAATAAGATGACCGTTAAGTATGGCGTTTCGTATATGGTATTCATTACCGAATTTGATATTACGGGTGATTTTTCGAACCCGTATACGGTTGCCGACAAAAGCTACAAACGGACTGCAACAGTTCATTTTGCAATATTCCGCAGCGATGGAGAATTTGTCAATGGCGATTATGTAACGGTTGAATTTCCTGCAATGGCAAGCATTCCTGCTAAAATATGTGCAACCTATATGCCCGAAATAGCAAAAAAAATTGGTAGAAGAATTCCTTAAAATTTATCGATCGGAACGTTTATCGCTCATTTCTTTTAAAACGGATTTCAACTCTTCTATTTTTTTGTTTGTTATCGACAGAGGTATTTTCTTTGATTGGTTTTAAACTTCCAAAACCAGTGGTCTCAATTCGATCCATAGCAATTCCTTGTGAAACAAGGTACTTTTTGACAGCATTCGCACGATTTAATGAGAGTTGTTGATTATGATCTTCCGTACCATCATTATCGGTATGTCCTTCTATCGAGATTTTCAAAGTTACATTTTCATTCATTATCTGAATCAGACGCTTCAATTCTAAATCTGATTCCTGCCGAAGATCAAATTTATCGGTATCAAAAAAGACATTGTTAACGGTTACCGAAATTCCCTTTTCCAACATGTTTTTAATAGAGACCAGTTTGATGTCTTTACTTATTTTCAATTGTTCATTCTTTGATTGCAAATCAATATTTTCGCTGGTTGGATAATAAAATTGCCGCGACACATAAAACCCGTAATTTCGTCCCATTGGCAGAACAACAACATACGCCCCTGTTATTGGATCGCTCATGAAATTAGCAACTTCGAGCCCCGTTTCCAAATCTTCTACTCTGATTTCGGCTGTGAGTGTTTTCGCGTTTTCGTCTTTTATAATTCCCGAAATTATTGCCACATTTCCAGGCCTCATCGATCCGGGTAAATCGGTTTCATAAATATCTATATTATTATTTTTGTTTACCGAAAAATAAGCCGTTGTACCATCTGTTGAGATTTTATATCCATTATCATCACCGGTTCCATTAATATACTTTCCCAGATTCACCGGTTTACTCCAATCGACCCACGAGCTGTCATACAATCTTGTTGTTTTATATACATCACTGGCACCAAGACTTCCATGGCCTTCGGAACTAAAATAAAGCGTTTTTCCATCAGGATGTAAATAAGGATAGCGGTCACACCATGGTGTATTTATTTCTGTTCCGAGATTTAAAGGTGTTGACCATCCTGTTTTTGTACGAAACGAAATATAGATATCAAAACCATCAGAACGATTTTTTGTTGGATACTGAGGTCCAACCTTTTGCCACCCTTCCGAAGAAAATATGACAGCCTTCCCATCGGTTGTATAAACAGCATCGCCCTCCCAGCCCGGTGTGTTGATATTTGCTATTGGCTTGGGTGGCAACCATCCCGTATAAGTCTTTTCACTGCTAAAAATATCCCCATTATAATAAATTCCTATTTTTGTTTCATCAGCCGAAACGGTTTCGGGAGCCTCATTTCCTGTTTTTGAGCTTATTTGTTTTATCAGTTCTGGTTTCGACCATCCTTGCTGAGTCTTTTCGGAGACAAAGATATCTTCATTGCCTAGATTATCAGGGCGATTCATTCCACAAAAATACAAGTGTTTACCATTTGCCGAAATTACCGGACTGTATTCGTTTCCATCGGGGGTATTAATAGGCGACCCGAGATTTCGAGGTTCAGACGGCACATCGTTTCTTGAAATAGTGGCAGAAAATGATTTAAAATCAGCATCTTCACCAAAATATTGTGCTTGTCGTTTTATTTCTTCAAGCACCCGATTCCATTGTTTTTTATCGATATATGGCTTTACTAGATTTTGAAACACTCGGAATGCTGTATGATGAGGTGCCGCTTTTGATATGTATTCGATACATTTTGAACGATTTGCATCGACAACAAAATCGAAACAATGATTCCGATATCCTGTTTTATACAATTCTTTATCTTGAACAATTAAACTATCGAAGGGGAATTGGGGATAATACATTTCAAACTGTTCGAAGGAAAGAAATTCGCCATCGGCGGTAAAATAATTGTACAATTTATTCCACGCCAATGTTGTTTTAGGATTATTCGGATATTTTTGAATTAAATTTTGATAGTAATCAATCGGTTTATCATCGCTGTAATCTTTAAATGCTTCATATTCATTTATTATATCTCGTGCTTTCTGTGCCGATTTTTCATTTTTATAAATTTTCACATAGGTTTTTAATAAGTCAATATCAGAGACATCAATCTTTTTAAATGCTTCGTTTGCTATTGTATATCGCAAAGCTTGAATCTTCGATAAAGAGAGTTGATATTTAGTTAATAAACGTTCGCGATCCGATTTTTGAAGACTATTAAATATTAATTCGGCATGCATTGCAAAATAATAGGCAGAATCGAGATTTTGATGTTCATAATTCGGATTTGAAAAGATGAGACTCAATCCATAAAAAGCGGGAATAACATCCTTCATTTTTTTAAATGATTTCCGAAACGTCATTTCGGCTTCGGCAAACTTTTTTTGCTCAACGAGCTCAAATCCTTTCGATGGATTTTGTGAGAATGCTTTTGTGGAAAAGAGTACTATCAACATAAAACTTATGACATGTTTCATATTTGTATAGCTCGTTAGCGGTTCGGTGTTCTTTATCATATTCAAATGTAGGGAATTTATTTAATTGGCAATGGGGTCTATTAATTTGTTTTCAAGGTGCGGTTTGGTGTGTGGTGCAGGCAGGCTCTTTTAGTAGCTTTGGATTGTTCATTATCAGGGCTGTCTTAATGAAGTTCACGAGGGCTTTGCCGTTGCAGGGTGTATTGTACAGGTAGTGACTGTGCCTGACTGCGAAGGGTGGAAGGTGTTGGTTGATGATTATGTAGCCCTTAAATATCGGGCAAAGGTCTTTGATGAATGGGGATATCGTTTCTTGTATCGGGGATGTGTTTTCTGATAGGTGTCACTTGTTGTTTTTTAGGTGCATCACATCTTATTTTGTCGGGACATTGATTGTTTATAGGTGGATGATGTCTTATTTATGGCGGCAATAATCTTTGATGTATGAAAGTGCAACGAAATGTATCGGGAACTCCTTTTCTGTTTGTGGGGATGTCTCTCTTGGTTGGTGCTAGTGGTCTTACAGTCAATGGCATCAAACATTAAAATGTGGGGATGTATCTTAAAATTGTTGGCAAAAAACTTGACTTTTGGAAATTGCTTTAATAAATTGCTTTCTGTTACATGAAATTAATTATTTATAAATCTTAAACCTTTTAAAATCTATGACAAATCAAGATGAAAGCCGTTTGAGTATGTATATCTCGCTAAGGGATTGGCAAACGAATTATACGGCAATTACAAGTCCGTTACCAAATTATACGGCAAATTCAACAAGCTTCGTGAACACTATTCCGCTCATTCAGAATGTTGCGAAACAACAAAAAATCAGTAAAACGGGTTTGGCTGAAAATAAAAATCAGTTGAAAGATGCTCTTATCATTTCAATTGCCGATTATTCGGGCAAATTGGGAGCTTACGCTAAGTTTACAAACAATCAGATTCTTGCAAAAGAGATTAAATTTACTGCCGGGAAACTTAAAAAGGAAGCTGATACGGCTGTTAGAGATTTTGCTCAAATTGTGTATGATCGTGCTCAACCGATAGTTGCTAGTTTGGCAACATACGGGATAACGGCTGCTACTCAAACGTCATTATTGAATTCTATTACGACTTATAATGCTTCGATTGGGAAGCCTGCTGCGGGAAAAGCTGAATCGGGTCAGTTGACAAAACAATTGGTTGCACTATTTGCAACGGCAGAGGCTGCTTTGGAAAATATGGATGCTGCGGTGGAAATTGTAAAATTGTCGCAACCTAATTTCTATAATGGCTACAAAAATGTTCGTAAGGTTGTTGTAACCGGAACGGGTTCGTTGGCTGTAAAAGGGTTGGTAACTGATGCTGAAACTGGCGAGCCGGTAAAAGGTGTAACGGTTGAATTTGCTTTGAACGATGGTGCTGTTATGATGGCAAAAGCGAGTAAAGCAACGTCGACAAAGACTACAAGTTCGGTTAAGAAAAAAACGGCTGGAAAAGGTGGTTTTAATATTAAATCGTTGCCCGCAGGAACGTATCAGGTTACGTTGAAAAAAGCTGGATTTGCCGACCAAGTTACTACGATTAGCGTGAATGATGGTGAAATGACGGTGTTGAATGTGAGTATTTCGAAGAACTAATAATAGTTTTGAGTTTTGAGTTGATAAAACAAGACGAACTCGGTAATGAAAAGAGCCCCCTGTAATGGTATGTTGCAGGGGGTTCGTCTTTTTTGAAATAAACTTAAAAAACATTGCATCAAATTTATATTTATTTTACATTTGGCTCGCTTTGGGATACTTTTTAAATCAAACACAATGAGGTAATTTCTAAAGTCTACTATATTAAGACAACCGAATCATACACATAAACCTTAAAAATCAAAAATTATGAAAAAATTATTTTTAGCTCTTCTTGCATTTGGAGCTTTTTTAACAAGTAATGGACAACAATGGAATTATTCAGCAAGTCCGGGTACTATAGCAAGTACATCTGCACGCAGTGGTGATATTTGGCTACAATCAACAGGATCGCCCACGACTTTATGTACTGGTTGTACTTTATCAAAATTCAACTTTGGTAATTGGTCATTAATTAACAATGCAACGACAACATCATTAACAACCAATATATTACCAGGTGAGATTGATTTACAACCTACAGGTACAACAATTACTACTGTTAATAAAGCTACATTAACCAACTCTGCATTTTCTATAAGAGCTGCTGGAAATATGATTCCTAATGTAGGATATGGAACCACAGTATCAATGGATTTAGTAAATGGGTTTAAGATATATGCACAAGTTAACGGAAATTATGCTTCATCCACTCTAAATCAGGGTACATTATCTTTGGTAAGCAGCACCACATCTAATGTTTTGAGTATTTCTAATATTTCTAATTCAAATACTTTTACAGTTGATGGGAATACGATGAATTTAATAACAAGTGGTGCAATGACTATAGGTACTACTGTCACTCCTAAAACACTTACCTTAAATGGTTCGTTAGTAAATACAGGAACAGCTGTTTTTGGAACAACAACAACACCAAGTTCAGTTACAGTAAATGGAACCATAGGCATAGGCACAACTAACGCAACTTTACTTTCTACATATAAGCTTGCTGTAAATGGTGGAATCGTTGCTACTGCAATGGATATTAATGGAACTGTTCCTGCATCGGATTATGTTTTTGAAAAAGATTATAAACTCCGTACTCTTACCGAAACCGAAGCTTATGTAAACGAACATAAACATCTTCCTGAAGTGCCAAGTGCCCAAAAATTTAAAACCAATGGATATAGTGTGGGCAAGTTTGATGATATTATGCTTAAAAAGGTTGAAGAACTAACCCTTTATATGATAGAGCTGCAAAAGCAAAACGAAGTTCTCAAAGCGAAAGTGGAAAGTCTTGAAAAAGCAGTTCGTTAATACGGTGTTTTTACATTTATAAATAAGATGAATATGAAAAAGATATTACTAAGTTGTTTTGCACTATTGTTAGCTCTATGCAGTTTTGCACAAGAAATAGATTTAAGTAAAAAATACCGTGAAGATGCTATTAATAATTCGCCTTACGTATTTGAAGGAGTAATTATTAAAGAATCATATTATACACGTAATAATGATCCTGTAAGTTCGTATATTGTAAGGATTACAAAAGTAATGAGAGGGAAATTAAAATCTGGAACAGTAGAGATAGTTTGTCATCAAAATGAAGGTGTTGTTACCGACAAAAGAGATGTATATGATAATAAAGGTTCACAAAGAATTGATGAAGATACCTTGTGTATCTTTTTCTGTAAACCTGCTACTTCAGAACTTTCATACGATGCCAAATACAATATCGACACCGTTGATAATAACGTATTACTTTCTGGTTATCATAATCGTGATCCATCTGAATTTAGAATGTCAGTAAGTCATAGACGTAAAGGTGATTATTATGGTGGGCTTGATATATATTTTAAAACAAAGGTAGAGGTTTATCAATATCTATCAAAGTTTAAGAGGCTGAATATACCTGCAGATGAACTGAAAGAAAAAAAGGTTAGTGAGCCCAAGGTTGAAGAGAAAAGAAGTATTTCAATGCCACGTTACACAAAACAACAGAGCGATTCGATATTAAAAGCAAGAGATGAACGAATCAAGCTTTTGCTTGAAAAAAAAAGGGCAGTAATACCCGACTAAAATCGGGAACCGAAACAATAAATGATACTTTTACTTTTTCAGATTTTAATACCACAATTTCAGATACCACCGTTTATTTGGAATATGATGTTAATGTTAGTGCCAGTTCCGATGTTTATCTTGACGATGCGTTAGTCGATATTCAATATGCTTCAGATGCCGAATTTACACAAAACATCGTTTCGTCAGGTAAAGTTTCAGTTACTCTATATCCGGAATTTAATAATACAACATATAGTAGATTTAATGTTGGTGATAGACGAAGTGGAATATTTTATGTTTTACTTTTTCAAGAAAATTCGGCTCCAAAATCAGGACGAGTATTGATTGGTAATACTCCTAAGAAAATGTATCATATAAAAATGGAGGTTAAAACTAAAAACACATCCACTAAAATTGCATTCAACACCGATACACTTATAGCATTCCACTATGGCATGTATTCAATTAATATAAATGATGATTATTCTATTTTTGATGTAAATCAATGCAACTATATTAGTCCAACTGCTAATGTTCCATTATGTCCATTACCTCGAGTAGACAGTATATCACCATCAACCAACTTAATTGCAGGTCGAGATCAAATTATGACGATAAAAGGCAAATATTTTGGAAAAAGCAGGGGTGCCGGATATGTTTCTTTTACAAGTGCTGACGACACATCGGGTATAATTGTTAATGATCTTGATTCGGTTGATTATAGAGCAAATACAGGAAGTTCGGTCGAAACATGGAACGACACAGTGATTAAAATCAAATTACCTTCACGAATTTACAAAAATAACTTACAGGATAAAATGAAAGTAATTGGTTCAGGACCATTTATGGTTACTAATAATTGGGGAAATTCACCTTCTTCAAATATTACTATATCGCACAATTATAGTACATCATTATATAATGGGAAAAAACGTGTAACGTACCTTAAAGAAGGTAATATGAATTTCAAAATTGGAAAAACACTGAGTGCTGATACAAAAGCAATGATAGAAAGAGCTTTGGATGAATGGTCGTGTAGGCTTAATATAAGCCTTATGGTTGATTCAAATAGTAGCAATACAATAGACTCTGGGAAAAGCCCTGGAGCAATGGCAACAGCACCAAGTTATTTGATCCTTAATGATAGTATGGCGATATTAAGTCAAACAAAAATTGCTATCAATACATATACATGGTCGTATGTGTTGCCAGGTACTAATATACCTTCTGGTCAACAAGATTTTTATCTAGCCATATTGCATGAGCTAGGACATGCATTATTACTATCGCATGTAAATATTAATCCATCATTAATGTATTGGTTTAGTCCAGCAGGACAAACTGCTGGTAATAGAATAGATTTACGAAATTCACCAAATGCAGTAACCGATGCACAATTTATTGCAACTGAAAGTGAGAACAAAAGTTTGCTAACGGCGAAATCGGGTATTGATATTTGCCCAGGAACTCCACTTTCGCCTACCAACACACATGGAAGTGCCACAAGTTCATGGCAGGTAAATATAGCTTGGACTGACAACTCAACTGATGAAACGGGATTTGTTATAGAACGGTCGAATTCGGGAGCAAATAATTTTACTCAAGTGGGTACAGTGAGTGCAAATAGTACTTCTTATACCGACAATTCTGTTCTACCAGCTCAGAGTTATGATTATCGGGTTTATTCAACTAACAGCTTTGGAGCGTCAGCGAAAAGTAATGTTGCGACAATCACAACACCAGCCGCTACATTACCAACAGAACCTTCTTCGCCACAAGGTTCTATTTCAAGTCCAAGATCTATTTTGATTCAATGGGCTGATAACTCGACAAATGAATCTGGGTTCATTATTGAACGTTCAACATCTCCAACAAGTGGGTTTACCCAAATAGGAACTGTTGGTTCAAATGTTACAACATTTACCGATGCCACAATAACACAAGGTTCAAGTTACTATTACAGGGTAAAAGCATATAACCCTTTAGGTAGTTCAATGTATAGTCCTGTTACGGCTGTTACGGCTTGTTTAAGCTCAACAGGATTAGCAACTACAGCAACAATTACAGGAACGTATGCAAGTAGTACTTCGACAACGAAGCAAGCACAGACAATAACTTCATCAGGAAGTGCCATTGTTTCTAGCGGTGCTACGTTGCAAGCGGAAGCGACTCAAACAATTGGCTTTAGACCCGGATTTTCGGTAAAAACGGGAGCAATAATGACGGCTCATATTGTTTCGGTGTGTGGTGCATTGAAATCGGAATTGGTTGATAGTTCTGCTATAATAAAAGGCAAGGAATTACCAATGATTTCAAAAATCAATATTTTCCCTAATCCAACAAAGGGAATAATAATGGTTGAAATAAAAGGAGAATCGTTCAAATTTGAGTTGTATAATTCTTTGGGTGCTTTGGTAAAAAAAGACGAGGCATGCAATAATCAAACACAGATTGATATTAGCAATTTTGCAACGGGAATGTACTTCCTAGAAGTTAAAACAAAGGATAATGAACAACAAACGTTTACGATAGTAAAAGAATAGTTTTAAGAATGTACTAATGATTAAAAGGCTTCAAAAACAGATAAATTCTGTTTTTGAAGCCTTTTAATTGCACTAAAATACATTTAACTTATTAAACCCATTCGCTCAATTCTAGCCAACGCAATTCCTTTTCATCAATCTGGTCTGTTAAAAGACCCAACCTAACCGATTTTTCTGAGTCGAAAATACCTGCGTTCATATCATCTTGAATGGATTGACGTTCAATATTTAACGCTTTAATTTCATTTGTTAGATTATCAAGCTCCATCTTTTCTTTGAACGATAGCTTCCGTTTTGTGACAGTTGCTGTTTCTGCAATAATGGGCTCTTCTTTTTTGATTTCTTTTTCTTGTTTTTTTTCTGCTTTTTCTTTTTGAGCAAGCCATGCTGAATAATCGGAAAAATTTCCAGGGAATATTCGAATATTTCCCTCACCTTCAAACACAAAAAGGTTATCGACAATCTTATCCATAAAATAGCGATCATGCGACACTATAATAACACAACCTTTGAACGATTGCAGATAATCTTCCAAGACATTGAGAGTCATTATATCCAAATCATTGGTTGGTTCATCAAGGATGAGGAAGTTTGGATTTTTCATCAAAATGGTCATCAAATACAAGCGACGACGTTCACCGCCACTTAATTTTGCAACATGCGAATATTGCAATTCAGGAGGAAATAAAAAATGTTCAAGAAACTGTGATGGCGACAAACTTTTACCATCGCCAAGCATTATTACTTCGGCTATATCTTTAATGATATCAATGACTCTATCACTATCTTTAAAAGTCATTCCATCTTGTTGATAATAGCCAACCTCAACAACTTCTCCAAGTTCAACGCTACCACCATCGAGCGATTCTTTGCCAGTAAAAATATTAAGCATTGTTGATTTGCCACAGCCATTTTTCCCGACAATACCAATTTTTTCAAAACGTTCAAATTTGTATGAAAAATCTTTTATTAAGACATTGTCACCAAAGGCTTTCTGTATATTTTCAAATTCCAAGATCTTTTTGCCTAACCGTTTTGTAACGATATTGAGCTGTAAGGACTTTTCATCTGTTTTTATAGATGCCTTTTTCTGAATTTCATAGAAATTATCAATCCTGTATTTTGCCTTTGTACCACGAGCTTGAGGCATCCGTCGCATCCATTCTAACTCTGTTTTTAATAGATTTTTAGCTTTATCAATACTTGCATTGAGTGATGCAATTCGTTCTTGTCGTTTTTCTAAATAATAGGAATAATTCCCGGTATATTCATAAACTGTATTATTTTCAATTTCAATAATATGAGAACACACTCTATCAAGGAAATAGCGATCGTGTGTTACCATAAAAAGAGTGCATTTTACTTTTTTGAAATATTCTTCGAGCCATTCGACCATTTCCATATCCAAATGATTTGTTGGCTCATCCAAGATAAGAAAATCAGGTTCGTTAATCAGTACATTTGCCAATGCCACCCGTTTGCGTTGTCCTCCGGAAAGCTGAGCCATGGGCTGGTCAAAATTTTCAATTTTTAATTGCGTAAGGATTTGTTTAATACGTTGTTCGAAATCCCACGCATTGAGATGATCCATAGCTTCGAGAGCTCGTTGTAATTGGTTCTCATCTTGATGTTGCAATGCATTTTCATATTCTCCAATAGCTTTTATAACCTCATTTGAAGAGACAAAAGCTTGTTGTATAACAGTTAATGAGGGATTACATATCGGATTTTGTAATAAATATCCGATACTAACATCATTTCTGAAAATAATATTTCCGCTATCAGCACTTTCAATTCCTGCAATTATATTCATCAAGGTTGATTTGCCAGCACCATTTTTTGCAATCAGCCCGGTCTTATCATCTTTGGCTATTCCAAATGAAATATCTTTAAATAAGCGTAAGTCACCAAACGTTTTGGTGAGATTTTCAACTTGTAAATAACTAGCCATAAATATTTAAGATTAATTGTAGAAGTACCAGCTCAAGCCATACGAAAATGCAGGTTTGTCGAGCGGATAATTTTCGACCGATTGGAAGTACTTGCTTGATGTTACGTAATAACTTGCGTGCGAATATTTAAAAAAGACTTGCATTCGTTTGAAATCGAATTGCAAAAAGGCATCAACAAAGGGATAGTCGCCATACTTTTTATTGTTTTGCTTATAAAACACTCCAAGTTCTGGCATATATGCAGGTACATAGAATTTTGTCCAATAATAAAAATCGAGACCGGTTTTCATCGTCAGAGCTTTTTTAAAGAATTTCGTTTTGATAGCAACAGTATTTGCTGTTACAAACTGTGGTACTGGAATTATAGTATTGGAAGACTGCTGAAAAACAACATTGTTTGAAAGATAAAGAATCCCAATATTGGTTTGTTTTCCAGCATCAAGTGCATAAACAAATATTTTAGAATCGGATTGTTTTACGCTTAAATTTTCCGATACATATACATATTTATTGAATAGCGAAGCACTTGCTTTTATATGATATTTATCGTACAACGAATACATGCCGAACGTTGCTGTAATTGTTTGCTGCTTATCAAGGTTGTAATTATTCCACGAAAAATGATTACTTCTGTATGTTGTATAGAAATATGCTGGACTAGCCACATCAGCCGAAACTTTTGCCTCTATTCTCATTGAATCGAGCTTATGAAAATCTTTATAAACACGTGCTTGTGCATCAACATTCGACTCCTTTCTTCCTGGCAGATAATAGCGTGCAAAAGCGTCAATTCCTTCATGCGTTTTTGTGATATTCCAAAGATTTGCCTGGAAATAGCTATTGTAAAAACGCGAAAGATTTCCCCACATCTGGTGATCGGCAAAAACATATTTTTCCAATTCTACACCATAACCGGCCATCAACGAATGGATAATGGGACTATTTTTATTTGAGCTGGCTTTCAAATAAACGAAGTTTGTGATGGTTTTGCTTACTGAAGAATCAGCTGTTTCCAAGGTGTCCAAGCCCTTGTTTGGGTAATATTTTTTGCCAGTTGGCATCGTTTCCTTAAACGAACGAAACGATCTGTCATAAGTCAACTCATGTCCCAGACATAGCGGAAATTCATTTAGCTCTACCTTTATTGAGTCTGGTTTTCGAAATCGACCAGAAAGGTTGAATTCTTGTTTTACATAAAACTGATTAAATCTTGTAACACTATTTGCATTGCTCAAATTAACATTAAGAGCTTTTGGATCAGCATAATTTGGATCACGCATATTACTAACATCAACACCTCCGTTTTCTTTTGAGTACAGTCGATTAACCGAATATTGAGAAACAATTGAATATCGAGGACCAAAATAGGTAGTAAAAGCTTTTACTTGATGCGTGCTTGCTTTTTGGAGATTATACGTTCCTTCAGAACCATAAAAATTCATTTCAAATCCAACATTCCAACTTTTATTTATATTCTGAGTATGAATAGCTTTAAATGATTCAAGGACATTTGAACTACCAACAAACTGCATTATAGTAAACGGACGTCTTGTATTATAATAGACATTATCTGATTTTGAATAAAATGTCAGTGCAAACGGATTTATAAAGGGATTGTCGGTCACTCGTTTATTATCGAAAAATGACAAAGAATATGCAGCCTGACCTATGGTACCAAGATAGCCCGGATATATTGTTGATTTATAATATGGTAATGAGCGATATAGATTGTCGTTCACCGAATCTTTTATAAAAAGTGACGGGACGGCATAAGGAATGTCGAAACGCAAATACCTGACAACAGCATCTTTAATGGTATCTTTGATTTGAAATCTGACACTATCATTTAATACACTTGCCTTGAGAGAGACAATGGATAAAAGGAACACGATACCGACCAGAACTTTACGCACTATTTGCACTATGATTCACTAGATTAATGTGAAACGCAAATTTAGACCAAAATTTTTATTTGACGTCATATATCCGTTTGTTCTTGGTTGATTAATTGTCCAATCGAAAAATGCACGTATGGTTAGCTGTTGAGTTAACATATAATCGGCAAACCATTTCAGCGACCATATTTTTTGACCTTGAATAACTGATTTTACATCATCGGATATTGTACGACGAATGGTCGTATTATCTCTCAACGACAAGTCCATACGAGTATTTATATCGTTTGTATATGCTTTATTGGTTCCTGCTGTTTTAATATTTACTGTAAAATTTTTAAAAACATAGCCAACTCCTACAACATATTCATATCCACCGGTTTCAGATATTTCACTATTTACTAGCGACATACTTACAAGCCTGTTGTTGCGAATTTCTAATTTTGTTGTGATATTATTTTGCAATTTACTATCAATTCCTAAAATTGGATTAAATCGTTCGTCAATAGAAACGGCACTAATATCATATTTTGGAGCTAAATAGACATTTCCGTCAACTAAATCAGAATAGAAATCAGAATTTACCATGTTATCACTGGTAAATGAAGTATATGAATTAATGCTATAATTACAATTGTATCCATGTGTTATGGTTATTGATTTAAAATATTTTTTTGCAATTTTCAAATCCGACAGTCCATTATAATTTATCTTCCAGTTTAACGATCGCAGAAAGTCTCCAAAACTTTGGCACAAAGGTGTAAAATAGCTATCAAGATACATTTTATTAGGATCTTGACCTGTGTATGCTGAAAGGAATGCGGGTATTAAAACATCTTGCGACGATGATTTATAATATGACGGAAATTTGGTTACAGGATCAATTTCATAGGTACCACCGCGTTTTTTAGCCAAACGATTAGCAACTATCAAAAGATTTTTTTTAAACTGAGCATAGGTTTTGTCTGATTCTGCAGCATCAAACAATGTATTTGTTTTTAAAGCATTTGTTGATATTGAAAAACTTCCATTCGTTGTTTTCTTACTGGTTGCCATTGTTGTTAAATCATTCGAAAGATATCTGGTTTCATTTTGAGAAAATGTTCTGTTATTTTCCAGATTTATTTTAAAGTTATTCAATGGCTCAATGGTTGTTTTTATATGTACTTGATTTGAAGACGTTCTCGTAAATTTATCATTAAGTAATGAATCATTTGCAATCAGCCAGTTTTTCCCCAGAATAGTTGATTCTAATTCGTCGTATGAAGGCACATAACCAAATACATAACCCCATCCTGGTTTTGCATTGCTTTGGAACGGGTTCTGTAGCCCAAAATATTGTGTGTTTTTGTCGTAACCGGGAACATACGAACCCAAACTTTGACTGGCATTTATGCTAACCGATTTTACCATAATCAATGTATGAACAACACCATCGACAATCAATTGCCATGCAGGATCTTTCACATCTCGTTTTCCAGTAACAACAACTTGTGCCTGATCGTAATCCTTTTCTGCTGTAAATGTTATTTTATTTGCATCAATAACAACGGTTTTTCCTTCAACGACTTTGCCTTTAGTATCCAAAACGCTCAATTTTACATCTATAGTTTTAAGACCATGTTTTATAACTACAGGTGTATATGCCTGAATGGTAACGCCGTCTTTCGTATATTTTACATTTTCGGTTTTCGGTTTGGCTTTTCCTCTTCCTGAAAATCGTTTATCAACGTCTTTCAGATATTTCGATTTATTATATAGTTTCGACAGGCTTGCTGTTCCATCAAAACTTTGAGAATTCGAGTTTTTTATAATATTCCCGGCATTTAACGAAGAGACACTGCTTGAAAGAACATATCCTTTGGTCCAGGCATAACTTCCACTATATTTTACATTTGAATTGATGAAGTTCAAAAATTGAATTTTATCAATTGGCACCTTATATGTCAGATCTATTTTTTGAGAGAAATCGGTTGTTGTTCCTCCACTTAATATCGATTTGCGTAACGAATCGTTATAGGTTTTCATGTACGCATCATGAGAATCGTCATGATAGATCAATCCTTGGGGTTCATCAACTCTTGCTATATTATTTGCCGAATAATCGAATTTTAAATTTTTTGTCAAATTCCATTTTAGATTATAAATCCTCGACCAATTAAATGTTTTAGAATAAACCGGATCGAATTTATAACTTGGATCGGAATACTGTGATAAATTTCGTCTTAAGGATTCTTTATATGTTCGATCAAGTTGATTATCAAACGAATACTGACTAGGCAATAATCCTATATTAAAGTCACGTAATAATGTTAAATTTTTTGATTTTATATGTTTAAATGGTTCAATGGAAACGGTTTTAAGTGTATAGTTATACATTAACGCCAATTTATGGTCATATCGGTCTTCATAAATATAGTCAACACTTCGATCATGAATTTTATTAAAGGCATAGGTCAATGAAAAATTATTTACATGTAATGGGTGAAGATGTTTAGGACGTTGCTTTGTGATTCGGACATTCGTAAAATTATAACTTACCCGGCTTTCAAAATCTTGACTCAATTCTTTATATTTTTTCGCTGAATCAGAACTCAGATTATTCAATTTTGCCTTTAACAATTCATCGGAGCTTAATGGATCGTAAAGTGGAGTTGATGTCATTTGCGACCATCCAACATAAAACGGGAGTTGTAGCCCTAATTTTTCGGGGAAAAATTTATGGAGTGCAACACTTGATGTAACATTAAATTGATCGACTTCATTTTGACTTCGGGCAAATATTTGTTCGTCGATACCGCCAAATCCTGGTTTAACTATTTTCCCATCAAGACTGACAACGGCAAAGTCAGCCATTGTTATCTGTGTTGATGCATCGGCTGCCCATCCACCTTTTTCGTTAAAATTGGAAAGTCGCAATTCGTCGAACCAAACTATTACCGATTTTTTTTGACCATCATCACTGAGATTGGTTGAACTTTTCTTTTTATTTCTGACACCAATCATTATCGTTTTTACATCCCCGATTGTTGGATATCCTTTGATACTGACTTTGTTATTTCCATCTTTTTTAGTAAAGATTTGATACGCATCGGCATTTTTGTTATTTTCAAGCAAAGAATCTCTCGATTCCTTAATTTTGACCAGATTCTTTAAATTAATTGCAAAATTATTGTCCTCAGGCCATACTTTGTATCTGTCGGGATTGTTTGTTTTGCCACTCGCATAGGTTCCCGGTTCTGTAAGACTAAGTGGTACTTCATATTCATAATAATTTTGAGTGTAATCACTTCCTAGACGCATAAACACAGTTATATCACCGTCTTTAATCTGTTTTTCTTCACCTTCTATAGCTTCTCCGTGCATAAACATATTTAATGTACCAAATTGTCGGAGATCTTTATTCAACATTTTATAGATGGCTCTTGCATTTCCATCCTCCAAACCTTCAATTTTTACTTGCAACGACGATTCGTTTTGCTGAGTCAAAAGAGTATTCATAGGATCGATTGTTTGCACAACTCCTGGAGGTAGGACGTAATTTACTGGTTTACGACTTGTGTTTTCTTCAACATTAACTGAAGATAAATCGACTTGAGGATCATCATTCAAATCATATTCGCCTGTTTCGTAAATTGTATTTTCATATTTACGCCACGTGCTACGGACAAGTGCAAGTTCTGCCATTCTCAAATAAATGGAATCTTTGAAATTGGTTAATAGCATTCGCATGAATTGGATTGATTTAAAATCACTAATATTACCAATTTGTTGTTTCAAAGCACTATTAATTGGTATTTTAATTTGATACCAGCCGATATTTACTGTTTTACCATTATTAAGTTCTGTTTTCTCTTCTAATTTATCTACAACATAATTTTTCCCTATAACTAAATCTTCGGGTTTAATACTTATTTTATATTGATAATAAGCTTCGTTTTCTTGAAGAGTATTGTCTTGATTAATATCTTCAACATCTGGGGTTAAACGTCCGGTTCCTTCGTTATTACCAACCGGCGAATTGCCATCAGGACCATTATAATATCTATATCGTTCAAAAATCGGGATATCGGTTATTCCTCTATCATTTAGGTATGACGAAAAATCATCTTTTGATGGATCTTCTTTTAATTTCGTTATTATTGTGCCATTCACGCCATATTGTTGAGCATCTTCAAGAAATGTATTAAAAAATATTGATTCATCATTATCATTTAAACCATCAAATCCAACATCCTGATCGGCACGGTTTTCATTATTGTCAAATCCTTTTTCAACAACCTGATAATTAGGCACACGAGCTAATTTGGTGTATTCATATTTTGTAGGATCTGATTTCAATCCATTTTCAGCAAATTTTCGAGAATCATGAAGCACATCTTCTGAGATCAACCCTAAATCGAAATATAAATCGCCACCTTTGTTTTGTTTTAAAGAGTCATAATAAAATGGATCCATCAACCAAAATTGAATATATTCGACATTAGCTTCTTCAAAATCGGTAGTTGTCATTTCTCGTGTTATGCCAGCCCAACGTTTTTCAGGAGAATTCAAACTTCCATTAACTGGATTTATTCCCGCCGAAATATTATTTGGTTTTACATCATAATTATAAGGACCTCGTTCACGAGGATAATAGGCCAGATTAATTACCGTTAAAGGCCTAACAACTGTTGTTTCCTGGCTTTTATTAAACAAGTTTTTAGAATAGACAGGATGTGAATAAACATTTGACTGAATTGCTTCCGAAACATTTTTACTATATCCATAGAAATAGTCATTATTAATATCGAACCATGCCAGTTGTGCTCTATTATATCCACTTCGCACATCATTTATCAAATCACCACCGGGGAATAATTTTGATTGTCCTTGCGGTGGAGCTGACAAAACCCACAACGAGGGTTCACGAAGACTAATTTTTTGCTGTGAATTTTCGAAATAGTCAACCTCAACAGCTTGATTTATTAGTTTTGATGTACTGGGGATTAATTGTGCAAATTCTGCCGAAGCTTTTATTGTCGACTTTGCTTTTGTATTAATAAGTGGTATTTTATCGACCATTCGTGTTATAAATGGAACATCTTTGGAATAAGTTGCATTAAGCCCCCAAACTGTGTTATTTATTGGGAAGTCCTCAAATCCAACTTTCGTTGTCAATGGCTGTTCTGTCAATCGGAGGAGGGTTGCCCCTACCTTAAATTTATCATTAAAAGCATAATCCCATCTTGTTCCTATCATTGTTTTCGACCGCATACTAAACAGCGGGTTACTTTCTAAACTAACTTTTATAGGAGTTTTTGATTCTATTAAACTTTGATTTATAATTTTTACACGCCCCATAGCGTAATCAACCGTATAATCGGTTCCTTCAGTTAATTTTTTACCTCCGGCAGTCACAGTCACCGACCCTTCTTGTACTTGTGTTGTGTTAAGTGAAATATCGCTCGAATAGCTTGATTTGTAAGAACCTTTTAATGTAAATTTGTTTTTTTCCGAGGCTTGTCGAGCCGAACTCTGTGTGGAATCATAAAGTTCTGGATAAATATATTTTTTTGAAATCGTTGCATCACCTATTACATTTTCTAAATGACTTCCAAATGGTTCGAGAACAGGGAAGATAATTAATCCCGATTGTGCATTCACGGTAAAACCATCCAAAAAGTCGAAATAGCCATCTGGATGGGCTTCTTTGTTGCTATTAATAACATCAAGGTTCATAATAGAAAGCAACGGTTTTCCTTTTAAGGTTCCTTCGGGGAAATAGCCAATAGACTTTCCCGATTTTGCATCATCGTAGAGTATATCGAGTTTAAAATCATCAGCACTAATTTGGTAACCACCAATTGAATAAACATTTTTCATCATCAAATCCCAATTATTATATTGTGGATTCAAATGACTACTTTTTAACAATTTCACAATCAACGCATTCGGGTGTTCGACTCCATCGCTCGAAAATTCTCCAACCTGATAAATTTGACCTTTATATTCATATTCATAAGCAATTGCAAGCACCTTTGATGGATCAATCGACGATTTCAAAGAAATGTATCCTAATTTGTTATTTACGGTATATTGCGTTTCTTTTAATTTAACGGCTAATTCAACTTTTTCAAAATCTTCGCCGGCAGTATAACCACGATTTGCCATGACACTTGATATCTGATCTATGTCACGAATATGTGGTATATCTTTAATTTTTTTGTACAACCTATCTGTCTGATTACTTGGCATATCATAGTCCTTGGTTTTATTTTCTTCACCACCTAAATCAGTAATCGCTAATATATTTCGAGCATTTTCTTTTCCTGCTGAAGTTTGTGTCATCCATATTTCAACCTTCCGAATAAGAATACCATCGGTAATGTCGGGAGTTGTCTTAAAAGCACTTTCATAATGTTCACGGAAATAATGTCCTATAAAAAAGTGCTTGTTATTTTCATAGTTATCGCATTTAATGGAAAACTGTTGTGTTTGTGCTCCTTTGTCAACATTGATGGTTGAAAATTCGCCTCGTTGTTTCGATAAAACACTTGATACTTTCAATTTTCCAAATTGCAAATCGGCTCTAAATCCCATAAGACTTTGGCTCCCTTTTATCAGAGTATTCTCTATAGGAAAAGTAACGTTTCCGGCTTCTATTTTCTTGATAATTTCGTCTTCGTCACCGGTATAAGTCAGTTTCATTTGATTTTCAAAATCGAATTGCGACTCCGTATCGTATTTAACTTTCATCGAAACTTTGTCACCAATCTTACCAGTAATACTCATTTGAATTTTATTCGTAAAATCGAAATTAAATATTCGCTGTTGTTTTGTGGTTAGTGATGGATTGTAATTTCTACTATATTTGCCACCGAAAGTCAACTCGGCAGAACCTTGTGTTTTAATATCAATGGGATTATTGTCGCCCAAAACATTTCCAACAACATCTTTTAACAGTCCATTCGAACTTCCATTAGCTTTGTTCGATCTTTTCTGATGCCAATAATCTTGTTTTAGTTTTTTTGAAGAATAGTTATCATATTCTTGTTGCGAAAGCGAATATGGTGTTCCATTTTCATAGACCCCCATTTTTTCATGCACATTATATTGCCCCGTTTCTGGATCGTATTCAATTTCTGTTTTTAAAGATGGTGATGATCCCATCCGAAGTCCAGAGGGTGTTTCCAAATTTTCATAAGGAATATCCTGTTTTGAGCTATATTTATAGGGGAGTTTAACGCTATCAGAGATGGGAACTTCTCCTTTTTTCGAAGTTATCGAAGTGACGGAATCTTTATCGCCTTCATCAAAATCAGAATATGTTTGTGAAACTGATGGACTTAAGATATTGCTTCCTATAAGAGCAAACGAAACCGAGCATACAAAAAGTAATACAAAAGATGCAAACCATTTATGTCTATTTACTATTCTCTTCAAGCAAAACGCTATTTAAATTAAACTAAATTAAAGCCTTTTTAAAGATAGTTTCACAAGCTGTTCAACAGTAGCTGACGATGTTTCTGAAACCACTTTATCAAGGATTTTCTCTATCGCTGCTTTCCCAAAACCAAGCATCAATAATGCAGATAACGCTTCTTGTCTCGTTGTATTGTCCTTATTTGAAAAAATATCTGGCATTTCACCTATTTTCCCTAGCTTATCGTTCAAGTCTATGATCATTCTTTGTGCCGATCGTTCTCCGATTCCTTTAATAGCCTTCAATGTTTTCACATCTCCACTTGTAATTGCAGTAACTATTTCGACAGGCGACAAACTGGAAAGAATCATACGTGCTGTATTTGCACCAACACCAGATACAGATATTAATGACCTAAAAATATATCGTTCGTGTTCGTCAAAAAAACCGAACAACTCATGAGCATCTTCTTTTATAACTTGATGAACATATAATTTAATTGATTCGCCTTCTTTTAATTTTGGAAAAGTGTTGAGCGATATATTCATTAAATAGCCAATTCCTCTGGCTTCAACAACAACATACGTTGGTGTTAGCTGAGCAATACTGCCTTTTATATATTCGTACATGGTTTATTGAGCTCCTTTTTGTTCTACAATAACCATCTGCGATTTCAGTTGGTTTTTTATTAACGTATTGTATTCGTTTCGTTTATGGAATACATCTATTGCCAGATACATTGCCTGACGGAAGGAACTTTCATTCGCTTTATTTTTACCTACTAGATCATAAGCTGTTCCATGTCCTGGAGATGTTCTAATAACCGAAAGACCTGCTGTAAAATTAACTCCTTCATCAAAAAACATTGCTTTAAAGGGAATTAATCCTTGATCGTGATACATTGCAAGAACGGCATCGAATTTCATAAATTCTCCTGAACCAAAGAAACCATCTGGTGGATATGCACCCAAAGCCATAATATTTTCTTCACGGGCTTTGTTTATTGATGGCACAATTATATTCTTTTCTTCCGTTCCAATTATTCCTTGATCTCCTGAATGCGGATTAAGACCAAGTACGGCAATACGTGGCTTACGAATTCCAAAATCTTGAATTAGCGACTTATTCATTACCCTCAACTTTGTTAGGATATTTTCCACAGTAACCATTGTAACTGCCTTGGCAAGCGATACATGACCCGACAAAACGCCAACTTTAAATTGAGGTGTTACAAGAAACATTAACGCATTTTCATCACCAAATTCTTTAGCAAGGTATTCGGTATGTCCCGGGAAACTAAATGCTGCCGATTGTATGTTATGTTTATTAATTGGAGCTGTCACCAATACATCTATTTTCCCTTCTTTGATATCGTTAACAGCAGCCTTCAATGCAAGAAAGGCAGCTTCTCCAGCCTCAGCACTTTCAGTTCCTGCTTCAACTCTGATATTGGGATCCACACAATTAATGATATTTGCCTTTTTATGAACAGCTTCTTCTGCCGTTTTTATGAGATTTAAATTTAAGTTGGGAACGTCGAATGATTTCCTATGAAATGCAGCTACTTTAGGCGATCCATAAATAATAACAGTTGCATTATCCATTACTCTCTGATCAGATAGTGTCTTCATTATCACTTCATAACCAACTCCATTTATATCACCGTGGGTAATCCCGATTCTTACGTCTTGTTGTTCCATTGTTAACTAAAATATGTATAACTCTTACACTGAGTGCGAGCAAAGATACATAATTTATTTTTTATTATGATGTGATGGTTTTGTTGATTCCAATCAATCAAGTTTCCAATAGCCAATATCATATTTAGAACTGGGAAAGGATTCTTAATTTCAACAAAAATGATCAAACCGAAAATTCCTGCTAATGGAAACAAAATTGCATAGGATTTGTTAATTGCCATTGTTGTACTCATCGTCACCTCTAAAAAAAATTCCCAAGTATCAAGATGATATTTGGGAATTTTATATCTATTTCGAATTCATTATTCCAAGACTTTTCCGTCAATAACAGCATCAAAGAATTTTAAGACTTCGTTTCTATGATCTGATTCGACCAGTTTCATTCCACTCTTTGGGTGTTCATTCATCATACCTGTAATCATATAAGGAAGGTAATATCCCCAACGAATTTCTTCTTGAAGAGGTAAAAGATGTTTTTCCAAGACTTCAAAAATTGGACGAAGATTGAATTTTGGATTTTTTAGAAATGATAATAGAAGTTCTGTCGGACAGTTTCCTGCTCCACGTCCTAATCCTAACATTGTACAATCAATCATGTTTGCTCCTTGAATAATTCCTTCAATCGTATTAGCAAAAGCTAACTGCATATTGTTATGAGCATGAATGCCTATTGTTTTCCCGGGTAAAGCTGTTTTATATTTATTCATAAAATATTGAATCTGCTCGCTATACATACTTCCAAAGCTATCGACTAAGTAAAAGGTTGGTACTCGGCATTTTGCAACATCATTTAAGACCTCTTCCAATGTGTGTTCAATTGTGGTTGAAACAGCCATCAGATTGATTGTTGTTTCATAACCTTTATCAATACAATGTTCGGCGAGATGAATTGCTTTGTCAATCTGATGGTCGTAGCACGCAACACGAACCATATCAACAACACTTTCCGATTTAGGGGCAATATCATCGTAATCAATTCTTCCTATATCAGCAAGTACAGAGATTTTTGTGTGTGTTTTATTTTCGCCAACGATTTCGCGTATTTCATTTTCATCACAAAATTTCCATGCACCATATTCATCTCTCGAAAATTGATTCTCGCTACTTTTATAGCCAATTTCCATATAATCTACTCCAGCAGCAACACATCCGTCATAAACGGACTTCACCATTTCCTTACTAAACTGCCATTTATTCATCAATCCACCATCGCGGATGGTGCAATCCAATACTTTAATTTCTTTTCTATACATGGAATTTATTTATTTGTTTCCCTTTATTCTAAATTTAAAATTTTCATTTCTCTATCGATAAAATAGTCGATTAATGTACGATAAACGGTTTCTATTACATCTGGATCAAGACCATTTTCCATTGCCCATTCTCTTCTGATTTTCAGGACCTCTTCTTTTCGTTCAATAGCTATAATACTGTCTTTATCAGGCTTTTTATATTTCACAACCTCATTAACATACAGTGCTCTTTCCCCTAAAAGCGTTACTATTTGTCTATCTATGATATCAATTCCATTTCGAGCATCGTCAATAGATGTGCACTCCTCTGGTTGCTTCATACGCTCAACTTTTATCATTTCATTTTTCACAAAAACTTACAAAAATACTACTATTTTTTAAAATTCAAAATGCAACAAATAAATGATTTACAGAATTTCGCAAAGTGTTATTTTATTCATTTTTCCCAATTATATGATTTAACATCTTCTCATAAAAAAGTCCGAGATTAAAGTTAATCTCGGACTTTTAATTATCATATTTCAAATCATTTAACGCTGATTATGCATTAAATTTGTTGCCATCATCTGTTGTATTGTCTTCTGCATTCCATCGGTCGATCCATCAAGAAAAATTACATTTCCTTTACCGGTCTCAGCAAAATGTTTAATTGATTCTGTCCACATCGAGAATAGCAAAAATGATGCATCCATGTTTGCATCAGTTATTTCCTTAGCAGCAGCAGCCATTCCCTTTGCAACCTCTTCACGGAATAAGGCAACGCCTTGTCCTCGCATCATTGCGGCTTCTTTTTCGGCCATTGCAGATATTTTTATTGCATTTCCTTCGGCTTCGGCAGCTTTCGTTTTGGTGATTAACAATGCTTGACCTTCATTTTCAGCTGCAGCTTTCAAATTACTTGAAGCAACTACTTTCGACATTGATTTAATTATTTCTTCATCAAATGTAATATCATTCAATTGAATATCTATCATATGATAGCCCCAACTTTCCAATGTTCCGTCCAGATGTTCTTTTACTTCAAGAATAATTTCGGTTCGTAGTCCTAAAATTTCAGCTTGCTTTTTTGTAGCCACAAAACTTCTAATTGTACCTTCAATGGTTCGAATTAGAGCCTGCATGAAATTCTTATCATCAACAAATTTAAAAGCTACGTTTTTTATTATTTCCTCCGACTGATTAACTACTGCGTAAAGCAACATTGCCTTAAAATAAACATTCGCTTGATCATTTGTTACTGCCTGAAATTCCAGCTCTACAGAGCGATGTTGAATTGAAATTCTTTTATAAACATTTTCGACAAGAGGTATCTTGAAATTAAGACCTGGGCTCATCAATCGTCTATATTTCCCAAAAACGGTTATAACAGCAATTGATCCCTGGTTTACGGTTATAAAACAGGAAAAAAGGACTAAAATAATTAGTCCAATTATGATATAATAGGTTATTGTCATTTTATTGTTTCCTCAATTTATTAATAAACATTTTTTCGTCCTGAATTGTAACCGCCCCAAAATGCACTAAGTTTTGTATTTCGATAGCTCACACACATTACCGGAATTTGTGCTGAATTAAACATAATATTTTCTTCTTTTGAATCAAAGAACATGGTATGCTTGTCGGGATTGGACATTATCAAAATCAAATCTGCATTTATTGACGAACTATAGTTTAATACTTGCCTATCCCACACTTCACCATATTCACTGGAATCTGCAATAGTATATTTTACGTTATGCTTTTCAAATTGTGCTTTTATTTGAGAAATGATAACTTCTAATTTTGCTTTTGCCTGTGCACTTTCCACTTCTTGAGGGAAAATATGTATCGTAGGATTAAATATTTCAGAAAGTTGAATAGCATATTCCACCTTTTGACGATCTTCGTCTGAAAGATTAACGGTAAAAACAATATCCTTGTATCCATTACCAAAGCCTCTTTTTTGAACAACAACTACGGGAAGTCTGGTTTTATCAATGACTTTTAAAGCATAGCTTCCAACAATTTTCTGAAATCCATGTTTTCCATGTGTTCCTAAAATTATCATACCAGCATTAATTGTTGTAGCTACATCCTTTATACAGGTAAATAGATCGCCATCCTTAACCACTGGAATTAACAAATCACTTTTTTTAGATGCTACATATTTTTTAAGTTTTTCTGCTGTAAGTTTTAATGATTCATTAAAATTACTTATAACAATCCCCAGATCCAAAGCATCCTTTGCAAAGAAATCTTTAGACAAATCATCTACTACATGCAAAACATGCACCTTACATTTAAGGTATTTAGCCATTTCAATTGCATGATTCAAAGCATTATCGCACGCTTCTGAAAAGTCAGTTGGAACGAGAATGCAATTTTCTTTTTCTTCAATTGTTTCCATATATTTACATTGTTTAAGTTAATTTTATTGTTTTAATAGTCGAATGTACCCTTCATTGTCTTACAAATATAAAGAAAAAAAGATAAATTCCTAATTGTCATGAATAATTTTCTGTTGAAAGTTTTAGAAAAACTGTTGATTGAAAGTTTTTCCAATTTATAATTAAAGAAGTACCTTTGTGAAAAATAATACGATTGTAGGAATAATGCCGCAACACGATTCATTAATAGGACATATTGAGAACCCTGATTCTTCGGTTAATCAAGCGATGATTGATAGCCTTACAGCAATCAACGACTCAATTGCTGCCTACAGAGAAAAATACTGGCATAAAAAACATACGTTCCATTACGAATACTCTCCTTTTTTACCAACTGAACCAAATATTCAAAAACTTTTTGTATATAAAACTCCATTGCTCCGACATTTTGAAGAAGCAATGTTAGTTTATAATAAAAAAGTAGAAGCTCCAACTATTGCAGAGGACACATTAACAGTCAAAGAATCGACAAAACAACCAGCCATAGATTCAGCAAAGTTATCGGCAGATACAATTGCAGCAATACAATTTCAAATACCAACAGATTATTTCCAAATTGAAAAATCTTTCGATTTCAAAGCAATAGGAATCCCCAAAGCAATACAACAACTTGATAGTTTCAACAGAACAAACAATTTAACAGTGCCCATTACTTTTGGGAAAAGAGTTGAACCTATTGAAAAAACATATTTTTACAAAACCGAATATGTAAAAATTGAATCGAACAATAACCTTAAAGTAAATTGGGCAGAACGCGATTGGATGTTTTGGCCTCAATTAGTATTACTTGCTTATTTAATAATAACACGATACAAACATCGAGTATTTATAAACCAGACGGTAAGCTCAGTCTTTTATTCAAGAATGTCCGTACGTCTACTCAAAGAAAAAAACGAATCGACATCTCCAGTAATCCAATCTTTACTGTTTTTTTATTTCATAACAACCGGACTATTCGTATTTATGTCTATGAATTATTATGGACTATATCTTTTCTACCCACACGGATTTTATTCTTTTTTGGTTTTTAGTTTAATGGTAACGGTTCTTTATTACATAAAAATAGCTTCTATCAAGACTCTTGGATTTATTTTTCAGCAAAAAAAAGTTGTAGATGAATATATTCACAATCTAAAATTATTCAATATAACAATTGGAATTGTTTTACTTCCCATTGTTATATGCATCCCTTTTTTAAATGCCTATCTGATAAACGAATCACACCTTATAGAAACAGGTTTTGCAGTCTATATTATTATCTTTGTTTTTAAATTAATCAGAGGATTTTTCGTAAGTTATCGACAAAATATGTCAATATTTTATATTTTTTTATATCTTTGCACTTTGGAAATTTTACCTGTTGCATTATTAATTAGAATTGCAATGCTATAGTTTAAATTTCTGAAAGAGAGATAGAAGGAGTTGGGACAATTTAACTAACTTACAATTATGAAGATTAAAAAAATACTAGTATCACAGCCAAAGCCGGAATCGGACAAGTCGCCATACTATGATTTGGCAAAAAAGAACAATGTTGAAGTGGAATTCCGCCAATTCATTCAAGTCGAGCCGATTTCTTCAAAAGACTTTCGCAACCAAAAAGTAAACATTCTTGATCATACAGGAATAGTGTTTACAAGTAAAATTGCAATCGATCATTTCTTCAGATTGGTAAAAGAAATTAGGATTACCATACCTGAAACAATGAAATATTTTTGCAATTCAGAGTCAACAGCGTTTTATCTTCAAAAATACATTGTATTTCGCAAACGTAAAATTTTCCATAGCGAAGGAAAACTTGATGATCTTTTAGAAATCATATTAAAGCATAGTGAAGAAAAATATTTGATCCCGGTTTCGGAAACAATGAATCAGGAATTGTGCGACAAGCTTGATATTCAACAAATAGCATATTCAAGAGCGGTATTCTACAAGACGGTGAATAGTAATATTTCGGACATTAAAACAAACGATTACGATGTGATGGTATTTTTTAGTCCACAAGGAATCAGCTCATTAAAATCAAATTTTCCAGATTTCGAACAAAATGGTTTAGTCATTGCATCATTTGGTTCAGCCACAGCAAAAGCTGTAGAAGATGCCGGCTTAAGACTTGACATACAAGCTCCAATGCCAGAAGCTCCATCAATGATTATGGCTCTTGAACAATATATCAAAAAAATAAATAAAGATTCTGCAAAGAAAGGGAAGTAACATTCCCTTTTCTTTTTACCTTATGGTACATCCCTATTCCTTTCCCAAGAGTGAACATCTTTGTCTCAAAAGCACATTTGATGAGTTATTTAAATCACGAAAATCTATTTATGGCAATGGATTTAAAATAGTTTGGATGACAAATAACGAGAAAAGCACAACAGCTCAAGTAGCAATAAGTGTGTCAAAACGAAATTTCAAACGAGCTGTACATCGAAATTTATTAAAACGCAGAATCAAAGAGGCATACAGACTTCATAAATTGCCATTAATACAATTATTAGAAGAACTACCCCTTTCCGTTTCGTTCATATTCATATACACACTTAAAGAGATAAAAGAATATAGAGAAATTGAGGAAAATGTAATACATTCGCTATCAAAATTGGAGCATGAACTTGCAAAATGGAAACAGAATAATTCGAGTGATACTCTGGCCATTGAAAATGGTTCTGATATTATTGATTAAAAGTTATCAATTAATTATCTCTCCATGGCTTCCTAATGCTTGCAGATTTCACCCAACCTGTTCGCAATACGGGATTGAAGCAATTAATAAACATGGCATCATCAAAGGTGTTTATCTACTTACAAAACGATTATTAAAATGTCATCCATGGGGTGGACATGGTTATGACCCGATACCATAAAAAGAACTGAAATGAAATGTAACTTACAGAAAAAAGCTAAACGCTGGCTAGTAATTTCTTCAAGCATTGTAATGCTAGGAATAATTACGGGTTTGTTTACAGGTTTTGACGATAATAAAGATTTCGAAACTACTAAAAACCTTGACATATACTATAATCTATTTAAAAACTTAAATACACTTTATGTCGATAAAATTGATCCCGCCAAGATGATTCAAACGAGCATTGACGAAATGTTAAAATCGCTTGATCCATATACAGTCTTTATTCCCGAATCTAAAATGGAAGACTTCAAATTCATGACTACAGGTGAATATGGAGGATTAGGAGCATCAATCAAGGATTATAATGGAAGCATGATAATTACCGATGTCTATGAAAAATTCCCTGCTCAAAAAGCAGGAATTATCCCTGGTGATGTAATAATTTCAATAGATGGGAAAAATGTTGAAGGAAAAACAACCGATCAAGTAAGCGAATTATTAAAAGGTCAATCTGGCACAAGCATCACCCTTCGATTAAGAAAGCCAATAACAAAAGCAATTGTTGAGAAAAAAATAACTCGTGAACAGATAAAAATAGAAAGCGTTCCATACTATGCGATGGTTGATAAAGAAATTGGTTATATGATATTGACCAGCTTTACCGAAAATTCAGGAGAAGAAGTAAAAAAAGCCTTAATTGCACTTAAAGCAAAAGGTGCAAAATCTATTATTTTTGATCTTCGGGACAATCCTGGTGGATTATTGATGGAATCTATTAAAATCTGCAACTTATTCATTCCCAAAGGGAAAGAAATTGTAAGTACCCGAGGTAAATATTCCATTAATAATGCCATTTACACAACCAACGAACAACCAATAGACACATCTATCGCTCTTGCAATTCTTGTTAGTAATGGTTCAGCTTCTGCATCGGAAATCGTTTCAGGTGCAATGCAAGACTTAGACAGAGCGGTGATTATCGGTGAAAGGACTTACGGAAAAGGACTTGTTCAAACAACCTGTGATTTGACATACAACACGAAATTAAAAGTTACTACAGCTAAATATTACATTCCCAGTGGTCGTTGTATCCAAGCGTTAGATTATTCGCACCGGAATGCTGATGGGAGTGTAGGGAAAATGCCGGATTCGCTTCGCACAGAGTTTAAAACAAAACACGGTCGAAGTGTTTTTGACGGCGGTGGTATTTTACCTGATATTGAGATTAAAGATGAAGATTTTGGAAACATCGTTGAAGGCTTACTCGAGAAAAATATCGTTTTCGATTTTGCAACAAAGTTTCAGTCGGAACATAAATCAATCGATAGTGTCGAAGCTCTTTCGTTATCTGAAACTATGTTTAATGAATTCATAGCATTTGCTAAAGCAAGACAATTTGATTTTCAAACAGAAACAGATAAAAAGATTAAAGCTTTAGAAGAAGAAGCTAAAAATGAAAGTTATCTCTCTTCAATTAAAGAAGACATTGACGCTTTAAAAAAGAAAATTAGCAACGAAAAGCGAAATGATTTTATAAAATACAAAGAGCAAATAAAACAGATAATTGGCTCTGAAATAGCATCAAGATATTATTATCAAAAAGGGAGAATCCGTTTTAACATTGGACACAGCAAGGATTTAAAAGAAGCTATCGCAATTTTAAAAGACAAAAACAAATATGCCTCAATCCTAAATGGGAAAGGTGGCACTCATTTGAAAAAATAATTGGGTTTTTGATTCTCAAAAATCTATTAACTCAAAAGGCACATTGATGATTTTTGAAAATATCTCACCATGGTTATGGAGTTCTTTATCAAACTTCTTATAATGCCATCGTATGATGACGTCATTCGTTTTGCCTAACTGCTCAAGCTGAAGCATCATTTTGAAAAGTTGTTTGCTTGATGTTGTATTAAAATAATCGAGCTTAAAATCGAATATTGTTCGTTCGTTAGGATCTTTAATATAATCGCGTAACCACGCCAACACTGGTCTATAAAATTCAATGGCATCTTCAGGATAGGATCTGTTTGCTATCATAAAGGTATTCGTTCCTTTATCGAATAATACCGATGGTGTATCTTGTTCAGCTTCTATAATCAGAGATTCCATTCTTTTCACTTATCAGACAAATATAAAAAATCTTTCTAATCAAAAATTACAATGTCTGTATTTTTATATAAATTATTATAATTCTGAGATCCTAATAATTAACTATTCTAATAATATCGGCAAAAACACCGGCAGCCGTAACTTCAGCTCCAGCTCCAGGTCCTATCACAATTAAAGGATTGGTCTTATAACGAGCTGTTGTAAATGAAATAATATTATCGCTACCTAAAATATTATAAAATGGATGATCACTTCCGATTTCCTTAACCGCGGTCGATGACTTACCATTTTCGTATGTTGCAATATATTTCAATCGATTTCCTTTTGATTCTGCTTCTTTTATTTTAGATGAATAAACAGAATCATCGTGTGCGACTAATGTTTTGCTCAACTGCTCCCATGTTTCGGTTTTTTGACTTTCGCCCGTTAAACAATTCGAGATATCAATATCTTCAAGATTAACTTGACATCCGATTTCTCTGCTTAATATTAATATTTTTCGAGCGACATCTTTCCCTGATAAATCAATCTTTGGATCTGGTTCCGTATATCCTTTTTGACGAGCTTCATTAACTGCTTCGGAGAATTTTTTCGAAGAACTGATATTGCTGAAAATATAGTTCAAGGATCCTGAAAGGATTGCTTCTATTTTGATTATTTCATCACCGCTATTAATCAAATCTTTCAACGTACTTATTACTGGTAATCCAGCACCAACATTGGTTTCATATAGGAAGCGAGCTCCCGATTTTTTTGCAATTGCATGCAAGTTTGAATATCGAGAATAATCACTTGCATTTGCTATTTTGTTTGGCGTAACGATTGATACACTTTTTTCAAGTAATTCTTCATATACTGCAGCAACATCATAACTTGCCGTATTATCGACTAAAACGCTATTTCTAAGATTTAATTCTTTTATTCGGCTGACAAATGCTTTAAATTCGGGCTTATGTCCTTTTGTTTTAAGTTGTTCCGTCCATTTTGCAAGGTCAACGCCATCGTCTTCAATCAAATAGCCATCAACATTTGATATGCCAGTAACTCTTACGTCAATTCCATTTTTCTTAATCAATATATCGTGTTGTGATGCTATTTGTTTTAGTAATGCACCTCCAATGGTTCCAGTTCCTACAACAAAAACATTGACTGTTTTAACATCGGATAGAAAATACATTTCATGAATTGCATTTACTGCTTTAATTTTATCAACATTGTTTATGACTACTGATATATTTAATTCTGAAGCTCCCTGAGCAATTGCAACAACATTGATTCCATTTCTTCCGAGTGCTGTAAACAATTTTGAAGAAATTCCTGGGATATTCTTCATATTTTCGCCAACAACGGCAATCACAGCAAGGTCTTTTTCTACTTGTATTGAATCTATTAATTTCAATTTTAGTTCAAGATCAAATTCTGTAATCAAGCATTGTTTTGCTTGTTCCGAATCTTGAGGAAGAATTGCAAATGTTATTGAATGTTCGCTTGAACATTGTGTTATCAGAATAACATTAATTTTTTGACGAGCTATTGCTTGAAACAATCGTGATGAGATTCCAGCCTCTCCAATCATTCCACTTCCTTGAACTGTAATTAAAGAGACGTGATCAATTGATGAAATTCCTCTAATCTGAAGAGATTGATTCTCCGATTTTTCTGTAATCAGAGTACCTTCTGCAGTTGGATTAAATGTATTTTTTATTAGAATTGGTATTTTTTTACTCAATGCAGGTAAGACTGTGCGTGGCTCCAAGACTTTTGCTCCAAAATGCGACAATTCCATTGCCTCTGCATAAGAAATATGACGAATAGGATAAGCCTTTTTTACTTTGCGAGGATCAGCAGTCATCATTCCATCTACATCTGTCCAAATTTCCAAGACTTTTGCATCTAATGCTCCTGCAAAAATGGCAGCTGAATAATCGGAACCTCCACGACCTAATGTTGTAGTTTCGTTATCAACTGTACTAGAAATAAATCCTGTAGCGACAAACACTTTTAAGGCATCACCGACATGTTTTTTTATTGCTGCATTTGTTAATTCATAATTAACCTTGGCTGATCCAAAGTTTTTATCGGTTTTAATAACCTCCCGAGCATCAAGATATTCCGCATTAATGCCAGATTCTTTCAATGCATTTGCTACAATAAATGCAGATAGACGCTCTCCAAAACTCATTATTAAGTCCAACGTTCTGGTCGATAATTCCTGAAGTAGGAATATACCATGAAGTAAATCATCGAAATTTTTAAGTTCTATTTTGACATGTTCTATAACTCGAGATTGTTTTTCGGGAGTTATAAGTTCTTTTATTGTATCAATATGACGATTTTCAATTTCCTTAAGAATCGTCGTATATGTATTGTCGCCCTTTGCTGCAAGATTACTTACTTCTATAAGTTTGTTGGTTACTCCGCCAAAAGCAGATACCACAACCAATAATTTATCATCAGCTAACTTCCCTTCAATAATAGCCTTTGCTTTGTTGATGCTAATGGCATTTTGAACTGAAGTGCCACCAAATTTTATTACTCTCATTTTAATGTTGAGTTAAAGTTGACACTGTAAGGTACAACTCTCACAATGTATAATATTTATATTTACTTAAAATACCTAGTTTTACAAAAATCGTAAAAATTGTGTTCACTAAAGCATTTTCAAACGTTTTTTTGGACATTTTTAAATTTCAAATGGCGTTTGTTGATACACATAATAATTCAACCAATTAGAATACAACAGACTACCATGGCTTTTCCATCGGTTCTGTGGTGTATTTTGGGGATTATTATCTGGAAAATAGTTTTTAGGAATATCAATATCTAAACCTTTCTCTTTATCTCTAACATATTCTTCTTTTAGAGTTAATGGTTCATATTCAGAATGTCCAGTAACAAATATTTTACGACCACTTTTACTTTGTGCAATATATAATCCAGCTTCTTTAGATGTGCTAACTAATATCAAATCTTTTATTTTAACAATATCTTCTATTTTATTTTCTGTATTACGCGAATGAGGTGCCATAAAAACATCATCAAAACCTCGAACTAAAGGTACATTCTTATCATGGACAACATGTTCAAATACACCAAAAACCTTTTTAGGTAAATCATATTTAGGAATTCCATAAAAATAATACAGTCCGGCTTGTGCCCCCCAACAAATAAACAATGTAGACGTGACATTTGTATCGCTCCATTTCATTATCTCGGAAAGTTCTTCCCAATAAAAAACATCTTCGAATGCTAAATGTTCAATTGGAGCTCCTGTAATTATTAGACCATCAAATTTTTCGTCTTTTATGTCATTAAAATTTTTATAGAACATATTAAGGTGCTCCATCGGTGTATTTTTGGGAATATGTGTTGCGGTATAAAGCAAGGTTATCTCAACCTGAAGCGGCGAATTTGAAAGCATACGAAGCAAATGCGTCTCTGTAGTCATCTTCAAAGGCATTAGATTGAGGATTCCTATTTTCAATGGTCTGATATCTTGATGTATGGCCTGCGATTCATTCATCACAAACACATTCTCTTTTCTTAAAATATCATTCGATGGTAACTTATCTGGTATATTTACAGGCATAATTTATTTCCGTTACAATCACTTATTGTTATGCTTGGTACGACACCAAGTTTATTGATAATAAGAATACAAAAATACATTTATTTCGTTATTTTTCCAAACCATGAACTTAGACGCTGTAGTTTATTGAATATTACAGAAATAACATTTCAAATTAATACTTGTGATATTTCACTAAAAGCTGTAATTTTGACATTCAATAAAGATTTGCAAATCATGTCAAATAAATTATCCCTTTACAACACGTTAACTCGAAAGACAGAAGAGTTTAAGCCAATTAATGCTCCCAATGTAGGTATGTATGTTTGTGGACCAACCGTATATGGAGAAGTCCATCTAGGTCATGCTCGTCCAGCAATTACCTTTGACATTCTCTTTCGTTATCTCAGTTTTCTTGGTTACAAAGTTCGTTATGTTCGTAATATTACAGATGTTGGTCATCTTGAAAATGATGCAGACGAAGGTGAAGATAAAATTGCAAAAAAGGCTCGTCTCGAACAATTGGAACCCATGGAAATTGTTCAACTTTATACCGAAAATTTTCATGATTGCATGAAAGCTCTGAACTGCAAATCACCAAGCATTGAACCTCGAGCTTCGGGACACATAATCGAGCAACAGGAATTTATAAAAAAGATACTTGCTAATGGATTTGCATACGAATCACAAGGTTCTATTTATTTTGATGTAGAAACCTATCATAAAAAATACAATTACGGAAAACTATCGGGTCGTGTCATTGACGACTTGATTAACAATACAAGAAATTTAGACGGACAAGATGAAAAACGAGCTTCACTTGATTTCGCATTATGGAAAAAAGCTAAACCAGAGCATATCATGCGTTGGCCTTCGCCATGGAGCGATGGTTTCCCTGGATGGCATTTGGAATGTTCAGCAATGGGCGTAAAATATCTTGGAGAGACATTTGATATTCATGGTGGCGGAATGGATTTGATGTTTCCACACCACGAATGCGAAATAGCTCAATCGGTAGCTGCCTTAGGCAAAGATTCTGTTCGTTATTGGGTTCATAACAACATGATAACCATTAATGGACAAAAAATGGGAAAATCGTTGGGAAACTTTATTACCTTAAATCAATTTTTCAATGGGACAAATAAAATTCTTGAGAAGCCTTACAGTCCAATGGCTATAAGGTTTTTTATTCTTCAAGCACAGTATCGCAGTACCCTAGATTTTTCGAATGAAGCACTACAAGCGTCTGAAAAAGGATTAGACCGATTAACTTCTGCCTATCATACATTGCAAAAACTACAAGCATCGAGAGAATCGACAATCGACGTTTCGGGATACAGACAACAATGTTTTGAAGCAATGAATGATGATTTAAACACCCCAATTGTCATCTCTCATTTATTTGATGCCGTAAGGCTTATTAATTCAATAAAAGCAGGAACAGAAAATGCTTCACAAAGAGATCTTGACGAATTAAAATCACTTTTCGATTTATTCTTATTTGAAATATTAGGTTTAAAATTTGACCAGAAGAACTCATCTAATGAAAAAATTCTATCAGGGACAATAAACCTTTTACTCACTATGCGAGTAGAAGCGAAACAAAACAAAGATTTTGCAACATCAGACAGAATCAGAAACGAATTACAAAATTTAGGTATAAAAGTAAAAGATACGAAAGATGGGTTTGAATGGGAAATTTAAAAAGTTGTTTGTTTTTTACAATAAAAAGTTTAATTTTACGCTGTTTTAGGGATGAATCTATTTTTTGGATATGGAACCATTAATAATAAATAAAACCGAAGATACACCTCAAGTTGAGTTAGACATAAACAAAGGCATCTTTGTTATCACGGGTCGCTCATTGCCTGAGAATGCTATCGAATTTTACAAGCCTGTATTTTCTTGGGTTGAAGAATGCTTGCAGACTATTTCAGGAAAGGATATCGCTGTTGAAATTCGATTAGAATATTTTAATACTGCTTCATCAAAACAAATTGCAAAATTATTTCTTCAATTAGAAAACTACATTGAAAAGAACAATATTGTAATAAAATGGTTTTACGAGAAAGAAGATAATGACATGCTTGTGTCAGGTAATCAATATGCGAAGTTTCTTAATTTAAAATTCGAATTTATTGAGATTTAACAATATGCAAAAGTCTTAAAACAAGAACGGTCAACTTAAATAAGTTGACCGTTCTTGTTTTGTTTTTATTAATTTTTACTAAACCGGAACAATTCATCATCTTCTTCTGTATCTGAATTATTTCGAAAGAAATAGTCCAGAATTTCCTCATATTGATGGAATATATCTTTAATCTGAAGCGTTTCAGAAATATCGGCACCTTCCATTATTTTTTCTAAAACACTTTCTAAACTACCACAAATCCATTCATTTGGCATTTGATTTTTATACACGTCCTTTATTTGATGACTGATTTCCATTGCACCTATATTTGTTGCATCAAGAACCAAAAATCCTATTACATCGGAGTTACAAATAGTGTCGTTATCTTTATTCTGAATCATGTAATTAAGCACATCTTTGTACCACATTACAACTTCAAGATATTTTTCTGGTTGGTGGAATGAGATCTGAGATATTGCCGTTGAGACAGCTGTGCGAACAGATGGAATAATATTTTCTTCGCACATAAAATTACGCATTACACTTAAATGACTATATCCAAGCTGATAAAATGGTTCCCACAAAAACATATTTACATATTCGCCAAACCAAAAATTAATAAAGTCGGCATCAAGACGAAATACTTTCAATACGAGAGGCAGACTTTTTGATGATCGAAGTTCGGCAAGCAATATTAATGCGTGAATAGGGAAAGTAATATCCTCTTCTGTTAGAATGTCCTTACTATCAGCTTCAATAAAAATAGGATACCGTATTATAGAATCTAGCAAGACTTTTTCAATATCTTCAACCAAAGTTCGTCGCGGTAAAAGCATTAATTTATCGAGGAGAAGATGATCAATATCTAGACCTGACGAATAAAGAATTTCAACTTCCTTATGATTGAAAGTTGGCATTCCTGTTGTAATCGGTGCCTTTTTCTGAATATCCATCTTAATCTTAGTCGATTAAAGTTCGTTTAATTCAGTTTTTTACGTTGAACTTCTTTTAATGAATATGCTTCAACAACATCGCCTTCTTGAATATCATTAAAGTTATGTATATTTAATCCGCATTCAAATCCTTTGGCAACCTCTTTTACGTCATCTTTAAAACGTTTTAAAGATCCTAATTCTCCGGAGTAAATGACGATTCCATCACGAATGATACGGACTTTGTTTTTCCGATCGATTTTCCCATCTGTAACAAAACATCCGGCAACCGTTCCAACTTTGGTAATCTTAAATACTTCACGAATTTCGATTGTCGCCGTAATTTCTTCTTTAATTTCAGGAGAAAGCATTCCAATCATTGCATCACGCACATCGTTGATTGCATCATAAATAATTGAGTATGGACGAATATCTATACCTTCTTTCTCAGCTAACTTACGAGCTCCAGCAGCGGGACGAACCTGAAATCCAATGATAACAGCATCGGAAGCTGACGCAAGCATAACATCAGACTCGGTTACTGGTCCAACAGCTTTGTGTATTACTTTTACAACAATTTCTTCGTTCGATAATTTTATTAATGAATCAGATAGTGCTTCAACAGAACCATCAACATCTCCTTTGACAATGATATTTAACTGTTTGAAATTTCCAATTGCAATTCTTCGACCAATTTCGTCAAGTGTAATATGCTTATTGGTTCTCATTGCCTGCTCTCTCATAAGCTGTTCACGTTTCGATGCAATTTCTTTTGCATCTTTTTCGCTTGGCATTACATTAAATTTATCGCCGGCTTGTGGTGCTCCATTTAATCCAAGAACAATGACCGGTTCAGCAGGTCCTACTTTTTGAATACGTTGATTGCGTTCATTATACATAGCTTTAATACGTCCTGTATAATGTCCAGCTAGCATAATATCACCAATTTTCAATGTTCCACCTTCGAGTAATAATGTAGAAATATACCCCCTACCCTTATCAAGTTCAGATTCTATGACTGTACCTTTTGCTCGTTTATCAGGGTTAGCTCTTAGGGTTAACATTTCAGCTTCTAAAAGCACCTTTTCGAGTAATTTATCAACATTGATACCTTTTTTTGCAGATATTTCCTGTGATTGATATTTTCCACCCCAATCTTCTACGAGATAGTTCATCGCGGCTAATTGTTGTTTAATGTTATCAACATTAGCACCTTCTTTATCTATTTTATTTATTGCGAACACAATTGGAACACCTGCTGCAGAAGCATGGTTTATGGCTTCTATAGTTTGTGGCATCACACTATCATCAGCAGCAACAACAATGATTGCAACATCGGTTACTTGTGCTCCACGTGCACGCATTGCAGTAAATGCTTCGTGACCAGGAGTATCTAAGAATGTTATACTTCTTTCTTCGTTAAGTTTTACACTATAAGCTCCGATGTGTTGAGTTATTCCTCCTGCTTCACCAGCGATTACATTGGTTCGACGGATATAGTCAAGTAATGACGTCTTTCCATGATCGACATGCCCCATAACAGTAACAATCGGTGGTCGTGGTTTGAGTTTTTCTTCAGTATCCTCTTCTTCTTGAATTGCTTCTTGTATTTCGACAGTTACGAATTCAACTCCATAACCAAATTCCTCGGAAATCAGTGCTATTGTATCAGCATCAAGACGCTGATTTATAGACACAAACATTCCAAGACTCATACATGTTGAAATGATCTCATTAACAGGAACATCCATCATTTTCGATAAATCACTAACAGAAATAAATTCTGTTACTTTAATTATCATTTTTTCTTCTTCCTGACGTTCCATATCGTCCATCATTTCCTGACGCACAGCATCTCTCTTTTCTCGACGATATTTTATAGCTTTTGATTTTTCTTTTCCGTAAAGGGTGTTAAAGGTTTCCTTTATTTGTTTTTGTACATCTTTTTCGTTTACCTCTTCACGTTTTTCAAATTTCTTTCCACCTTTACTTTTGTTATTAGTAAATGTCTTTTTCTTATCTGTATTAACATTTGATGATACATTGGTCGATATTTTCTTTTCATCAACTTTTATAACTTCTTTTTTAATACGTGCACGTTTTCCTTTATGATGGTTCTGACCAGAATCACTATTTGATTGTAAGTCGATTTTTCCAACTATTGTAGGTCCGCTTAACCGATCTATTGGCGATTTATAAACACTATCCTTTGCCGGTCGTTCTTTCGATTCTTTATCATTATGATCTTCCTGAATACGAGATTCTTTTGCCAAATTTTGTTTTACAGCATCTGGTTCCGGACGGCTTTTATATTTGCGATCTTTCCTTTCCTGATCGCGTTCTTCTTTCGATTTTTTATCGGGACGCGTTTTTTGATTTAGTAGGTTCAAATCAATTCGTCCAATAACCTTTACATTAGAATCTATTGGTGTTCTATCCGGTGTATACAGTTCTTCTTCAACAACCTGTTTTTCAACCTTTTCTACTATTTTTTCGATTTTGGGTTGTTCTTCTACTTTTTCAATTGGTTTCTCAATTGGGTTTTCAACGACTTCGTCTTGTTTTACCTTTGCCTCTTCCTCTTGTATTACAGGAATTTTCACTTCAGCTTTTGGCGGTTCAGTAATAGTCTGTTTCTTTTCGGGTCGTGTTTTTGTATTTATTGATCCAAGATCAATTTTCCCAATAATTTTTACAGATAAATCTGGCGTTTCATTAACTTCAACAACAGAATCGTCTTCTACTGTTGGAGGAGTAACTTGCTCAACTTCATCTAGCGAGATTGTTTCCTTTTTCTTTCTCACATCTGCCATGTTGAGATTTTTCGACTCACTAGCTACTTTTTTCTCCGAATTGAATTCGTTTACGAGCAACTGATACTCTTCATCGCTAATCTTAGTGTTTGGGTCTGAGTCTATTTTGTGTCCTTTTTTAGCAAGAAACTCAACAATAGTGCTGTTCCCAACATTAAATTCGCGTGTTACTTTATTAAGTCGATAAGCCATAAATGTAAACTTAATTGTTTGATATCGAAGTTACGTTTTATTGATACGTTTACTTAGATATGCAAACCTAATTATTTTTTATTAAAAAATCGTATTATCCTCTTTGTTATATTATATAAAGTACTGGCGATCTTTTATCAATCGCCGGTTCTTTATTTATTACATTATTTTTCAAATTCAGCTTTTAGAATTTCACGTACTTCTAATATTGTTTCTTCTTCAAGATCGGTGCGTTTCACTAGATCAGCGACACTTCTATCCAAGATACTTTTAGCTGTATCACATCCTATAGCTTTAAATGCATCAATAACCCATCCTTCAATTTCATCACTAAATTCTTCGATATTAACATCTTCATCATCATCTTCTGAGTCACGATATACATCAATTTCAAAACCTGTTAATTGTATTGCAAGTTTGATATTTGTGCCTCCTTTACCAATTGCTATTGATACTTGATCGGGACGTAAATAAACTTCTGCATGTTTTTTAGCTTCATCAACAACTATTGATGTCGTTTTTGCAGGACTTAATGCTCTGGTAATAAATAATTGATTATTACTTGTATAGTTTATTACGTCAATATTTTCATTTTTTAATTCACGAACGATTCCATGAATTCGAGATCCTTTCATTCCGACACAAGCTCCAACCGGATCGATTCTATCGTCGTATGATTCAACTGCAACTTTTGCTTTTTCACCGGGGATACGAACAATTTTCTTAATTGTGATCAATCCGTCAAAGATTTCGGGTACCTCAAGTTCAAATAGACGTTCAAGGAAAAATGGTGATGTTCGTGAAAGTACAATTAACGGGCTATTGTTTCTCATTTCAACACGAACAACGACACCTCTGACATTGTCGCCTTTGCGAAAGAAATCAGACGGAATCTGTTCTGTCTTTGGAAGTATAAGTTCATTACCTTCATCATCAAGAATTAACATTTCTTTTTTCCAAACTTGATAGACTTCTCCGCTAACAATTTGACCGATACGATGTTTATATTTATTATAAAGGTTATCCTTTTCAAGTTCTAAGATTCTGGATGTTAGGTTTTGACGTAATGCAAGAATTGCACGACGGCCAAAATCTTCAAGTTTTACTTCATCACTCACATCTTCACCAATTTCATAGTCCTCATCTATCATTTTCGCTTCTGTAAGTGAAATTTGCAAGTTTGGATCTTCTAATTCATCATCAGCAATTACCTGACGATTTCTCCAAATCTCAAAATCTCCTTTTTGAATATTAATGATAATGTCAAAATTTTGGTCGGTGCCGTATTTTTTAATCAAAATACTTCTGAAAACATCTTCAAGGACTCGCATCATTGTGGGGCGGTCGATGTTTTTCAATTCTTTGAACTCAGAGAATGTCTCGATCAGATTCTGATGTTCTATCTTCATGTGATTAAAGTTTAGATGGTTTAAATTATATTTTTATATGTAATCTTACCGACTTAATTGCTTCGAAAGCAATTGCCTCTTTTACTACGATTTCTTGTTTCCTTTTTGAGCCTTCAGGCTTAATCTTTTTAATCAGTTCCAGTTCTATTCCCGAATCATTACGCGAAAGCAAGATTCCTATGTACTTTTGACCATCTTTACCAATGACTTCAACCTCTTTACCAATATTTTTAGTAAACTGACGGGAAACTTTAAATGGTTCCGACAAACCAGCTGATGACACTATTAATTCAAAGTCCTCAAGGTCGCGATCGAGCTTTGATTCTATATATTTATTAATTTCAATACAATCGTTCAAGGTCACGCCTATTTCCGAATCTAAAAAAACCATTATTGCATTTTGTAGACTTACCGTTACTTCTACCAAGAACATCTGGCTTCCGGCAATTTTTTCGTTTACTATTTGTTCTATTGACTTTGAACTAATCATTTTTTTGTAATAAAATAGGGGACTTTCGGTCCCCTATCAAATTTGTTTTATTTTCGCATACAAAGGTAATTCATTTTTTTGAATTTCAAAATTTTTATTCTGTAAACTATTTTGTTATTTCTCTAAAGACATCTTCCAAACTTTTATGTTGTTCATGAAGCGAGATTACTTGATTTGAAAGTGTAACAGCACATTCAAATATCAAAGGTCGTATATCTACTAGTCCATTACCAACCAAAATCCATTTATTAGCCTCGACATTTCGAACTTCTATAATTCCATTAATGGTAGTCAACGACTTTATATCTATAGAATTTGAGAATTCTGCAAATACAATTTGCTGGATTGATGTAGAGTGACTGTTGACGTTTTCCGACTTGTCGTCCATTACAATTTTACCTTTATTAATAATGATGACTTTGTGGCAAATGGCTTCAACCTCTTGCATTATATGAGTTGACAGTAAAACGGTTTTTTCTTTTCCGACAGTTGCTATCAGATTGCGAATTTCTATAATTTGATTCGGATCCAATCCGGTAGTTGCTTCATCAAGAACAAGAACCGAAGGGTCATGAACTAATGTTGATGCTAACCCGACGCGTTGACGATATCCTTTTGAAAGACTGCTGATCTTCTTTTTTTGTTCGAGTCCTAATCCTGTAAGTTCAATGACATCATTGATTCTTTGAACCGATTCCTTGCCTAATTTATGGACTCCAGCAACAAAACGAAGATATTCACGCACATACATTTCGAGATATAACGGATTATGTTCAGGTAAATATCCTATTTGCCGTTTTACTTCGATAAGGTTTTTGGATAAATCCAGTCCATTTACTTCTACCGTTCCTGTAAAATTTCTAATATATCCGGTTATGATTTTCATCGTTGTTGATTTCCCGGCACCATTCGGACCTATAAAACCAACGATTTCACCTTTATTTACAGAAAAAGAAACATCATTCACCGCTTTTTGAATTCCGTATTCTTTGGTCAGATTTGCAACTACTATTGACATTTTATGTAAATTTGCTCAAAAGTACATCATTTACAATTAATATAAAAAGGTATCTTTTGGAATTAAGCTCATTTTATAAAGAAGGATTGGTAGAAGCCGGTTGCGACGAAGCCGGACGTGGTTGTTTGGCTGGACCTGTATTTGGTGCAGCCGTTATTTTACCTTCCGACTATAAAAACAGTTCACTTAATGATTCGAAAAAATTGACCGAGAAAGTTCGTTATCAACTTCGTCAAGAAATAGAACGCGATGCGATAGCTTGGGCAGTTGGTGTGGTTGATCATAAAACAATCGACAAAATTAATATTCTCAGAGCTTCATTTCTTTCAATGCACCGAGCTTTAGAGCAACTTAATCCCCAACCAAAATATATCATAATCGACGGAAACAGGTTTCAACCATATCAAAATATTCCATTTACTTGTATCATAAAAGGTGATGGAAAATACTTGTCAATTGCAGCCGCCTCTATTCTAGCAAAAACCTATCGTGACGATTTTATGCAAGAAATTCATCACGAATATCAAATATACGGATGGAATGAAAACAAGGGATATCCTACCGAATTTCACCGCAAAGCAGTGTATCAATATGGCGTTTCACCATATCACCGACTAACGTTTAATCACGCACAACAATTTGAATTACAATTCAATAAATAGTAACAGCCACGATCGACAACCAACAAAATCATTTCTCCGTCAAGATTCCCAGTTTTAAAAAAAATAAACATCAAAAATACCATTTGATTACACATTGCTGCATTTTAATACTTTGAATATCAGAAATGTAATTTGTTTAAAACTCTTTGATAAGTATGAGTGGGTTTTTAGTTTTCGAAAGGGTCAAAATTCTAATTTTAACCTATGATTTTTACGTAACAAATTAGTAAGGTAAGGCACATTAAATCAACCTATAACCCTTCAAACAATGTTTATAGAAGAAACTGAAATGACAGTAAACGAAAAAAAGATGACAACATTCACATCTGATGAAGCAGAAAAAGCAACTCTTGAATATTTTAAGGGTGACAGCTTAGCCGCAAAAGTTTGGATAACAAAGTATGCATTAAAAGATTCTAAAGGCCGTTTGTATGAACGCACCCCAGATGATATGCATCATCGAATTGCAAAAGAACTTGCTCGAATAGATAAAAAGTATGTTAATCCACTTACTGAAGAAGAATTCTTTAGTGTGATGAAAGACTTTAAATATATTGTTCCTCAAGGAAGTCCAATGTCGGGAATTGGCAATAATTTTCAAACTGTTTCATTATCAAATTGTTTTGTTATTGGTCAGAAAAATCCAGCCGATTCTTACGGAGGCATTTTAAGAATTGACGAAGAACAAGTTCAATTAATGAAACGTCGCGGAGGTGTTGGTCATGATTTATCACATCTTCGCCCGATGGGTGCAGTTGTCAATAACAGTGCAATGTCATCCACAGGTGTTGTGTCTTTTATGGAACGCTATTCTAATTCGACTCGCGAAGTTGCCCAAGGAGGACGTCGCGGAGCATTAATGTTGAGTATTTCTATAAAACATCCAGATGCTGAAAAATTTATTGATGCAAAACTGGAAACCGGTAAAGTTACAGGAGCAAATATCTCGGTAAAAATTGACGACGATTTTATGCGTGCAGTCGTTGAAAACAAACCTTACAAACAACAATATCCTGTTGATTCAACAAAACCAAGCGTTGTTAAAGAAATAAATGCCCGTGAACTATGGAACAAAATTGTTCGCAATGCATGGAAATCGGCAGAGCCTGGAATTCTTTTTTGGGACACAATAATTCATGAATCATTACCGGATTGTTATGCCGATTTAGGCTTTAGAACTGTATCAACAAATCCTTGTGGAGAAATTCCACTCTGTCCCTACGACAGTTGTCGCTTATTGGCTATCAATCTCTATAATTATGTTGAAAAGCCATTCACAGAAGAAGCAAAATTTAATTTTCCATTATTCAAGAAACATGCAGCTTATGCTCAAAGAATGATGGATAACATTATAGATCTGGAACTTGAAAAAATAGATGCTATACTAAAAAAAATAGATACCGACCCTGAAGATTTCGATGTAAAACGCGTAGAACGAAATCTGTGGGAAAACATAAAAAGAAAAGCTGAAGAAGGTCGTCGCACAGGCATTGGAATAACCAGTGAAGGCGATATGTTGGCAGCACTAAACCTTCGCTATGGAAGTGAAAACGCCAATGATTTTTGTGTTGAAGTTCACAAAACTCTAGCCATTGAATGTTATCGTGCATCTATGGAAATGGCAAAAGAACGCGGACCATTCAAAGTCTTTAATGCCGACAGAGAAAAAAACAATCCGATACTTCTTCGCATAAAAAAAGAAGACGAACATTTGTATAATGATATAATGAATTATGGTCGTCGTAACATTGCTTTACTAACAGTTGCACCAACAGGTTCTGTAAGTTTATTAACACAAACAACATCAGGAATTGAGCCAGTATTTATGCCTGTTTACAAACGTCGCCGCAAAGTAAATCCAAACGACCCAGAAAGTAAAGTATCATTTGTTGACGAAGTTGGCGATTCATGGGAAGAATACAACGTATTCCATCATAAATTTTTGACATGGGCGGAAACTAAAGGAATAGATGTTTCTCAAATAGAAAAATGGTCATCAGAAAAAATTGATGATTTAGTAAGTCAATCACCATACTATAAAGCAACATCAAACGATATCGACTGGGCGAGTAAAGTTCAAATGCAAGGCGATGTTCAAAAATGGGTCGACCATTCAATAAGCGTTACGGTTAATCTACCAGAACAAGCAACACAGGAACTCGTTGGCGAATTATACATAAAAGCATGGTCTGTTGGTTGTAAAGGAGTTACCGTATATCGTGAAGGATCACGTGCCGGTGTATTGATTTCAAATAAAGAAAAGAAAGAAGATCCTGCGGAAATAGGACTGGCAGCTTACATTCCAACAAGACGACCAAAGACATTAGAAGCAGATGTTGTTCGAATAATGAACAATAAAGAACAATGGATTGCATTTGTTGGACTATTAGATGGTCAACCTTATGAAATATTTACCGGAATTGTCGATGAAGATATTTTATACATTCCAAAATCAATAAAAAGAGGCTTCATAATTAAAAACAAAGCAGACGATGGATCAACACGCTACGATTTTCAATTCGTTGACAAACAAGGATATAAGGCCACATTTGAAGGACTGAACCGGTTGTTTAACAAAGAATACTGGAACTATGCACGATTAATCTCAGGTGTCTTACGTCATCGAATGCCGATAGAAAGTATCGTAAACCTTGTGTCGTCGCTTCATCTCGACAACGATTCAATCAGTTCATGGAGAAGCGGCGTGGAACGCACATTAAAACAATATATTCCAGAAGGAACAAAATCGACAGGTGGGAAAATATGCACAAACTGTGGTAGTCCTAATCTCGTGTATCAGGAAGGATGCCTGATTTGTACCAGTTGCGGAACATCTAAATGCGGATAATTTTAATCTTAAAATTTTAACAAAAAAGAGGGAGCATAATAAAAAAGTATGCTTCCTCTTTTATTTTTATGAAAAATTGTTACGTTTTTTAAAAAAAACATGTAGGTTTGTAGTAATAAAATATTTACGTACCAAAATACAGACTATATGAGCGACATTAATGATGATCTTTTAGGTGATACTAAAGAAAGAAGTTCCATAGGAATCCATATTTTCTACATTACACTCATACTGTTACTATTGGGTGGTGTAGTTTATTTATTCAAACAAAACAAGCAAGTTACCCAAATTTTAAACACTTGCGACACATCAAAAAGCAACCTTGCCAATGAAAGAGAAAAGATGATACATAGTCTTGACTCTATTTCCGATCAGTTGAAACTTGTTTATACATCAAACGGAAAGTTAAGCGAAGAAATAAAAGCAAAACTTGACGAAATTTCCGCATTAAAAGGAAAAATAAATTCAATGCGGGTAAATCTCGATTCCTTATCATCATACAAAAGAGAGATTGAATCTGTACGGAAAGTTACAATTCACTATTTACGAACTATCGATTCATTAAATACATCAAACAAAAGATTAGCCGATAAGAATAATGAACTTTCGTCAAAAGTAGAAGAACAGCTAAAAGTTGATGTTGAAAAGACAAAACAACTTGAGGATTTATCTGTTAAAGTAGAAAAAGCCTCGGTAATGAAAGCCTCTGGCATTACTGTCACCGGTATAAATAGTAAAAGTAAACTGGTCACAAAAGCCAAAAGAGTTGTTAAAATAAAAACAGCCTTTACCATTGTTGAAAATTCAGTTATTGATGCCGGTCAAAAAGTAGTTTATTTGCGAATCATTCGTGAAGATGGAGCCTGTTTATCGGCAGATGAAAAAAACACCTTCAAATATGATAATCAAAGCATAATGTATACCGAAAAGACAGAAGTTGATTATCAGAATAAAGATTTGGATGCAACAATCTATTATAATGCAACAGACGATGTTACTCCAGGAACCTACACTGTACAATTATTCTGTGACGGAAAAACTATAGGACAATCTCAAGTATCATTTTCAAAATAAATGAAACATCTATTAAAATTCATATTACCAGCTATTGTTGCCTTGACGTTCACCCTTGTGTCGTGCAAAAAACCTGCAGAACATAGCATACGGATTCAGAATAACAGTTCTAGTCCATTTCAATCGATTGCAATTAAGGGTTCGGCGGTAGTGTTTACTGATGTGAAAGCAAATTCCGTTACTGAATATAAATCTATACCAGAGGGAAGCTATACTCTTTCAGGAGATATAACTTCGGAAACGGCTTTTAAAATCAGTGGAAATGGTGTTCATAAATGGTCTATTAAAATTGGAAGCGACAAAAGTCTTTCTGTTGTGGAAGACTAAAAAATAAAAAATCTTCTTGCGAAAAAAAAGCCAAAGAAAAAATTCTTTGGCTTTTTTCGTTCTATTCCTTAGTCTATTTAAAACTAAGGCTTAAACAATTAATAAAAAAATTATCATTTATAAGTATATAAAGTTTTTTGTATATGCAACTTTTTTGTATCTTCGAAAGTCTTAGTGTTTGATATACACTTAGATTTTAACATCAACAATATATCGCTTATAATCATGACATTAAATAAATAGTAGATATGATAAAGAAATTATTCACATCTGTTTATATCATTTTTTTGATATCAACATCTTTTGCTCAGGATTTAAATATTTCTGGAGGATATCGAATATCTGCACTTATTTGTGCCAATGGATATGTATATACATGGGGAAGCAACTATGATAATGTAAATAACCTTTACGGACGCCTAGGCGTAGAGAATACGATAGATAAATATATTGCAACTCCCACAGCTGTACCATTCTTCAAAAAGAATAGTATTACCGTTAAACAGGTTGATGCTGGTTCCGGCACTCAATTTATAGCACTATCTTGCATAGGATCAGTATATTGCTGGGGAGATAATGGAAGCGGACAATGCGGTAATAGTTCACATACCGAAACCATGGTAACAATACCCATTCAAGTAATGGCTGGTGAAACAAACAGTGCTAGTCCTACATCAGCATTAACAAATGTAAAATATATTTCGGGTGGTAATGCACAGAATTATGCAATAATGAACGATGGGAGACTAATTGCATGGGGATTAAATGATTACGGGGAGTTTGGAAATGGAACAACATCAACATCAACGTTGCCTGTTTATGTACGATTAAACGCTACCACACCATTAACTAATGTATCAATAGTTGAAGCTGGAGATGCCTCAGGATATGCCCTTGCCGATCCTGATGGAGATGGAATTTATCAAGTGTATTCATGGGGAAAAAACGATGTGGCTCAACTTGGGCAAAAAGCAGGCATTACAACCCCAAGCTTGTATGCAAAACCTGTTGTAAAAGCAGATGGTAGTCCATTAACAAATATAGTAAGTATTACTGCCGGCGACTGTATGTGTTTTGCAATCGACAAAGATGGTTATGTATGGGGATGGGGACATGGTGCCTGGGGCTGTTTAACAGGAACCGGATTATGTACAGAACAAGATTATGCGGCTCAAGTCTTAGGAGGAGAAACAGGTTCTACATATTTACAGGCAAAACAAGTAGCTGCAGGAAATAGCTTTGGTATGGCCGTTACTCTTGATGGTAAAGCAGTAACTTGGGGAAATAACGACCAGGGTCAACTTGGAAACGGGACTATTGTGGGAAGTGGAACGCCTGTATATATTAAAACAGCTGCAAATACACCTATTACCAATGTTGCAAACATCTCTGATGGTGACACTTGGGGCTTTTTAACAAAAACAGACAACAGCATCTGGACATGGGGTTTGAATGATCAAGGAGTATTAGGAATTGGAAATATTACAAACCAATTGTATGCAACACAATTAACCGTTCCATCCTGTACATTTCCAGATCCTTCACCCAAAGCTGATCTAACTGGAGACTTCTATACCTGTGTCCCATTCTCGAAAGTACTTGATTGTGGATTTGCAAACACTCATAGTGCGTATAAATATACATGGTATAAAAATGGTGCAGTAATCACTGGAGCTACAGGTCAGACATATACAGCAACTACTGTAGGAACATACAAAATAACAGTATCTTATATAGGAACATCAACTCCCTGTAGCACTCTACTACCAGCTTCTGATTCGCTAACAATCACTGCTTATACTCCCGACTTTACAGTTCCAACTGGATTGACTTTTTGCCCTCCCGTTTTTAAGGCAAGAGTTAATGGATCGGGAACTTATGATTATTATACGACAGCATCAGGAGGAACAAAACTTGGAACCAGTTTAAAAAGCACTTCAACAACCTTTCCTTCATCTGGAGTAACCAATGTAAGTGGCACTACATACACGGTATATGTTCAAGAAGCAGGTCATCAAGCTGGAATGATTAAACCCTTAACATCAACGCTTATCACAGGCGACGGTTATGATATGATGATGAAATTACAAGTATTTGAAGATATAACTATTGATAGCCTGAATTTTTCTGTAAAAGCAGGTTATGCACCTTATTTAAGTTGGGATGGAAGTGCAGCAACACCAGCAACAGGAACATTTCAAGTTGGTGTATATGGAGGGAGTCTTACCGCACCCGATCTGACTACAGCATTGTATACCGGACCAACAAAAACCATAAACATGTGGTCTGATACAGTTAGATTACAATCAATCTCTGCTGGTATTACATTGACTGGATCACCTGCCGGACAAATTTATTGGTTAGGTTTTGCACAAACGAGTGGAAATTTAATGAGAGGAGCTACTGGAGCTTTCCCTTATGTTGATAATATTACAGGAGGTATTTTTAAAATATTAACAGCTTACGAGTATGGACTATCTACTTATGAATCTCCCTACTCAAATATATATTTTCACACAGCACCCAAATATTGCGATAGAATAGCAGTCCCTGTAACCATTAATTGTCCGTGTACGAGTCCATTATCGACAGATTTACCAATAACGATAACAGCGACTCCATCGAGTTTATGTTCGGGACAAAGTTCATCATTGGTATCGAAGACAATTCATCCAGAGAAATCGGGAGGG
>Ga0302288_1000086_pt1 | contig 84738 bp, 66 predicted proteins | sample III_Fen_N1_1_FD_194549 | JGI IMG/M metagenome (GOLD analysis project Ga0302288, IMG submission 194549) | Peat permafrost microbial communities from Stordalen Mire near Abisko, Sweden - III_Fen_N1_1 | ecosystem: Environmental > Terrestrial > Soil > Wetlands > Permafrost | place: Sweden: Abisko... | reverse complement strand
ATGGATAACCAATGTTTTTAGGGGTTGACCATTCTTGACTACTATTATTAAATGTGCTTGTAAAAATATCGAAACCGCCCATACCATCATGACCTTCTGATGCGAAATATAAGGTCTTTCCATCTTTCATGATATTCGGATAATCTTCGTTTTCGGGTGTGTTAATATTTGGTCCTAAATTTTGAGGAATTCCCCAATCATTTCCAAGTTTAATCGAATAATAAATATCTAAACCTCCAAAACCACCTTCTCTATTACTGGCAAAAAATAATGTATCGCCAGATGTAGATAAGCAACCAGTTGTTTCAATTTGTTTTTCACCATTTATTGAAGCAGTAAAAGGAAGAGGAGTATCAAATTTCTTATTTATTAATGGACAATATAATAAATTGCCCGAGCTTGTATATGTTTCTGGTCTGATCAATAGATTATCTACATTTGGTGAAGTACCAACTAAAAATTCATTATCTATTGTGTTTATTTTTGATCCAAGTGAATGCGATTTTTTCCATTTACTGCCTTTAAATTCTGAAACATTTACATCCCAAGTATATTCTCCATACTCTTGCATAAAATTACGGTTTGTATTAAAATATAAATTTGATTCTAAAGGATCAATTATTGGTATATTATCAGTTTTTGTTGAATTTATAAAATCACCCATATTTGTTAATGTAACATTAATAGCTTTAGCTTTTAATTGTTTACCTGTATTAGCATATTTTAAATATTTTTCTGCTTTTGTAATGTTTTCTATATGTTTATTCTCAAGATTCTTGTATTGTTCAAATTTTGTAATTGCATCATCAAATCGTTCAGCATATAAATATGCTCTTCCCAAGAATAATACTATATCATTATTCTTATAACCATGTGCCAAGGCATATTCAAAGTAATCAATAGCATTTGATTTTTTTATATCCGTTTCCAAATAACATTGTCCAATTTTAACGCGAAGATCATTGTCTTCAGGTTTCTTCGATAATTCGTCAAGATACAATGCTAATGCTAATGTGTAATCTTGATTTTTAAATGAATTATCTGCTGAAACATTGTCTTCTTTCGCCATTTGTTTTAGCTGAGACATTGAATTATTCGCCTTAATAGTCGTAGATTTTGGTTTAAAAGTCGATGGCGTTTTTGCCGATTTTGAAGTATCGACTGTTTGTTGAGCAAATGAGCTTAACGAAAACAATGTAAGGATAAGGAAAATAGAACGATTCATCTTTTTGTCTATTTAGATGTTACTAGTATTGATGCTTCTATTTATAAAAAAAATAAAGGGAGAACCATAAGCTTCTCCCCTACAAATATATAAAACTTTTGGAGCTTATACCATCATTGGCATAGCAAGCATTAAAATATCTTCGTGTTCGCTATCTTTCTCAACTGGCGAAATTAGTCCAGCTCTTGTTGGGTCTGACATTTCGAAGTTAATTTCTGTTGATCCAGCATTTGCCAAAATATCTAAAAGAAAACCAGATTTAAACCCAATTTCCATATCATCACCACTATATTGACAAGCTAAAACTTCGTAAGCTGATGTTTGAAAATCAACATCTTGTGCAGAAATTGTAGCTTGATTAGGCTTTAAACTCAACTTTGTTAAGTTACTTGCTTGACTTGCAAAAATCGAAACTCTTTTTATTGTGGTTAATAATTCTACACGGTCAACAATTAATTTGTTAGGATTATCTACTGGAATAACTGCGTTATAAGCAGGGTAGCGTCCTTCTATTAATCGACAAACTAAATTGAAATTAGGAAGTGTAACGAATATATTCTTTTTGTCGAATTCTAGTTTTACTTCTGCATGATTTTTTCCTAAAATATTTTTAAGAACACTTGCAGATTTTTTTGGTAAAATAAATGAATCTTCTTTCGATGGTTTTACATCTGTTCTAGTAAAGCGAACTAATTTGTGTGAATCGGTAGAAACCATTCTGAAATGATCTTCTTTCAATTCTACAAAAATACCTGTCATTACTGGGCGAAGTTCATCATCAGAAGTTGCAAAAATAGTACAGTTTATTCCACGAAGTAAAATTTCTGAAGGAATAAGAACTGAAGTAGCATTTGCTTCATCAAGAGTTGGAACTTTTGGATATTCAATTCCACTTTGACAAGGAATACTGAATTTTCCATTTTGAGTGATAATATCAACTTGGAAAGTATCTTCGCTAATTTTAAATGTTAGTGGTTGTTCCGAAAATTCTTTTAATATATCGGTTAATCTTTTTGCTTCGATTGCAACAATTCCTTTTCCATTTGCATTACTTAAAGTAATTTCGGTGTTAAGTGTCGTTTCAAGATCTGAAGCTGTAATTTTTAATGAATTACCTTCTAAGTTAAATAAATAATTATCTAAGATAGGTAATGTGTTTTTTGAGTTTATAACTCCTTTTACAACACTTAGGTGTTGCAATAATTCTGAGCTTGATACTATAAATTCCATGGTTCGTGGGTTTTAATCTTTTCTAATTGTATCCTATATGTTAAGCGTCAATTTTTGCGTATTTAGCATTTTTTTCAATAAATTCTCTTCGAGGAGCAACTTCATCGCCCATTAACATTGAGAAAATATGATCGGCTTCAGCACTATTTTCAATTGTAATTTGACGAAGGGTTCTGCGTTCTGGATCCATAGTTGTGCTCCAAAGTTGTTCTGCGTTCATCTCTCCAAGACCTTTATAGCGTTGAATATGAACCGATTCTTCTTTGCCTTTTCCAATTTCACGAACTGCAGTTAAACGATCATCTTCTGTCCAACAATAGCGTTCTTCTTTTCCTTTTTTTACAAGGTAGAGTGGTGGAGTTGCAATATAAAGACATCCTTTTTGGATTAGTTCTTTCATATAGCGGAAGAAGAAAGTCATAATTAATGTTTCTATATGCGAACCGTCTATGTCGGCATCACACATGATGATTACTTTGTGATATCGTAACTTTGTTAAGTTAACTGCTAAGCTATCATCTTCTGTTCCAATGGTTACTCCAAGAGCTGTATATATATTCCTGATTTCTTCGTTTTCAAGGATTTTATGTTGCATTGCTTTTTCCACATTTAAAATTTTACCTCTTAAAGGTAAAATTGCTTGGAAGCTACGATTACGACCTTGTTTTGCTGTACCTCCAGCCGAATCTCCTTCGACAAGATATAATTCGCATGTTTCTGGATCGCGTTCCGAACAGTCTGCCAATTTCCCAGGTAAACCAGCACCACCCATTACGGTTTTGCGTTGTACCATTTCTCGAGCTTTTTTAGCTGCATGACGAGCTTGAGCCGCAAGCAATACTTTTTGAACAATAATTCTTGCTTCACGAGGATGTTCTTCAAGGTAGTTCCCTAATGCTTCACTTATTGCAGCATCTACATATCCACTAACTTCAGAGTTTCCAAGTTTCGTTTTAGTTTGCCCTTCGAATTGTGGTTCTTGAACTTTTACAGAAATTACAGCAGTTAATCCTTCACGAAAGTCATCGCCATTTATATCGAATTTTACATTTTTTAGCAAACCAGCATCTTCGGCATATTTTTTCAAAGTACGGGTTAAACCTCTACGGAAACCTAAAAGGTGAGTACCTCCATCTATCGTATTGATATTGTTTACGTAAGAATGTACGTTTTCTGAGTACGAAGTGTTGTATTGCATCGCAAATTCAACAGGAGTTCCCATTTTATCTGTGTCGAGATAAATGATTTCATCTATCAGTTTCTCACGGCTTTCATCAAGGTATTCAACAAATTCTTTTAAACCTTCTTCCGAATAGAATTCGTTATATTTAAATTCACCTTTATCGTCTTTTTCGCGTTTATCGGTTAGATGTAAGCGTATTTTTTTGTTAAGGAAACTTAAATCTCTGATACGTGCTTCTAGAATATTGTATTTGTATTCCGATACTGTGAAAATAGTATTATCTGGAAGGAAAGTAACTTCTGTTCCTGTTTTATCTGTAGTACCAACTTCTTTAACTGGTCCTTGAGGAAATCCACAAGAATATTCTTGTTCGAATATTTTACCTTGACGATAAACTCTGACTTTTAAGTATACAGAAAGTGCATTTACACAAGAAACTCCAACACCATGAAGACCTCCTGAAACCTTGTAACTATCTTTATTGAATTTACCTCCAGCATGAAGTACGGTTAAAACAACCTCGAGGGCAGATTTTTGTTCTTTTTCGTGCCAATCGACAGGGATACCACGACCATTGTCAATTACAGTAATTGAATTATCTTCGTTTATAAAAACTTGAATATCATTACAATGTCCTGCTAGGGCCTCGTCAATAGAGTTGTCAATTACTTCGTATACTAAATGGTGTAATCCGCGTTCGCTGATGTCGCCTATGTACATCGCTGGGCGTTTTCTTACTGCTTCTAAACCTTCGAGTACCTGAATACTATCAGCACCATATTCTTCTTCGTGCAAAATGTTTTCGTCTTTTTCGCTCATTATCATTTTATTTTTATGACCCTTCCCTTTACAAAGTAAAGGTTCTTTCTGTAAGTGACTGTATTAAAATGTTATGGAATGTTTAAATACATTTCTCACATTACTTGCGAATATAGGAAAATACTTTTTAATAGGAAGTGATTTTAGCCAATTCAGATAGGGAAGTTTTCAACAATTTATGAGAGAATTTTGTGCATTAATGCTAATTCGAGCCTATTGATTTGATTACAAGCTCTTCAAATTGTTTATAAATTATTTTAACAAAGTAACATCACCATTTTTTGTAATAATATTGCCGTTTTCGCATGTTGCTGAAAGGTGATATACATATACATCTTGCTTGCACAATTCACCTTTAAATCGTCCATCCCATTTATCAAAACGACTGTTTGTTTCCCATATTAATTGTCCCCAACGATTGTAAATTTTAAAGTTGAAGTCTTTATCAACGATACCTTCGCTATATGAATAACTAAATTTATTGTCGGTTTTAGCTTCTGGTATAAATGTGTTTGGAAATTTTAAATTACAATGTGGATTTGCTAAAACTAAAACATCGTTTTTACTCGTGTCTTTACATCCCCAAATTGGATCGATTGCTACTAATGCAGCATGATAAATTCCTTTTTCATCATAATTATAGGTAGGTTCGAAACTATTTTCAACATATACACCATCTCCTACAAAATCCCAGAAATAAATTAGATTTTTATTGTCTATTTCATTCGGGTTTAATAGATAAGATCGATTATCGAAATCTACTGTTTCATAAGGATATATTTCTTTCGTTTTAAGACTATCGAGAGGTCTAGTAATAAATTTTGCTTCTGGATTTTTATGGATAATTACTGGATATATTGTGTCTTTATTCGAGCAACCAGATTGTGAAACTGAAATATTTAAATTGTCTACTTCGGTTAAACTATCAATGTTTTTCCATTTAACTGTTGCATTATTGTTCGAATAAGAAAGTTTGTTGGCATTGTTTGATGTTACATTCCATGTAAATAATTCATTTTGAGAATTAATTATAGAATATGTTGATGTTTCGTTTGAACAAACGTTTTGAGGTCCATAAATTTTCCCCGCAAAAATAAATGGCGCAGAAACATTTACCAATAATGTTTTTGTTGGTTTTTGATATGGAATTGTATTAATATCTTCAATTGTTACAGTGTAAATACCAGGCGTATTCCAATTTATCATTATACTCGATGTTGGATTAGTTCCTGTATAATTAATCGGTGGTTCAATTTTCCAATTATAATCTTCACCGTCGGAACTATATATTGTTATTGATCCATCTGCACATACGCTTGGAGTATAATTAATAACTTTTATTGAATCGCGAGCTCGAACATTTAGCTTAATATTAGAAGTTCCGATACAACCAAAATTATTTGTAACTGTGTATGTTAATTCGTATTTTCCAAAAGTTTGTGCGGTGAAATTTGTTGTTGGATTATTCGTGTTATCCAATTTTGAAAGTCCATTTCCCGACCATACTGTTTTCTGAATCGTAGTTCCTAGTTCGTTTGTAAATGATGTTCCTGTTAGTCCTAATTTTTGTGTCTCGAATAATAATGCGGTATCAGAATTAGGTATTATTCGAACTATTGGGTTTTCGTGTACATCTATTTCAAAAGAAGACGTCGCTGTTTTTAACGTTTGATTATCTGTGATTTGAAGTTGATACAATGAAATAGTATTCGTGGGTGTTACTGAAATATTTGGTAATGTTGAAATGGTTTGTGAACCACTATTTAATGTCCATTTATATGAATAATTACCAGATCCAGCATTTGTAATTTCTGTTAATATGCTGTAATTCTGTCCTTCACAAATATCAATTTTATTAGTTGTATTTAATGAGTTTGTTGGGTACGAACTTGTCATTATTGGGATATTAGGATTTGGAATCTGACCAGTATTTCCTAATAGTCTAAAATCTAAATTTGAGTTAACAATTACATTTGCTGTAGACGAACTTGAACAACCAGTTGTTAAATCTGTTATTTCGACTTGAAGCTGACACGTTACATTTGAAGTAGGAGTGAAAGAATATGTTTGATTTGTTCCTAATACAGTTGAACTAGGTTGTTGACTCCATTTATACGTATAATTTCCAACTGGTAAAACTGTTGCAGAAAGAGTTGAAGAAGAATTTATGTTTACTTTTTGTGTGTTTGGTGAAATTGAAATTGTTGGTATAGGATTAACTGTAATATTTAATGTTATTGTACTATCGCAACCATTAATGTTTTTTTTGTTTATGGTATAAGTTCCGGTTGTCGAGTATATAGTATTGTTATATGTGTAGTTCGATCCTTGACAAATAGATTTTGAAATTGTTGCTTTTAGCGATTCAGTTGATATTCTTAAAGTATCGGTCATTGTATTACCACAAATATCAGTTGCTTCAACAATATATATTCCCGAATTATAAGCGGTAAATGTTCGTTTCGTGCTGTAATTATTTGTCCATAAATAGCTTACGAAACCTGTATCGGCTGTTAATATTCGAGATTCATTTGGGCACATCGAAAAATCATTACCGATGTTTAATTGTAAAATAGGATATTTTACTTTAATTGATGTTGTATTATTTGTGTAACTACATTCATTGTATGATGTAACAGGATAAGCTCCTTTTGTTGCGTAAGTTCCATTATCGTTTAATTGAACAATAATTGTTGAATTTACTTGTTTCGGAATTGCAATTTGTATCGTTTTCGATTGCGATGCATCTAATTGCGAAACTATAGTTGTTGTTTTTAACACCGTTGCTAAACTTACTGAATTATTATAAATAGTTACTGGTAGAGTTGCTGGTAAGGCTTGGAGTCCTATATTTTGAATGTTTATTGAAAGTAAAATCTGATTTCCTTGACAACTTTGACTAATTGAATTAATAACACCATCGCTCATATTGCAAACACCACCACAGTTTGTTTCTGGTAAGAAAGTAAATGATGTTTGTCCCGATTGATATACAACTTGACTATTAACAATTGCATTGTTAAACACCTTTCCTGTTGTCGTTTCTCGAATTGAGTATTTAGTATAATAGTTTGCACAAAAGTGAATATGAGTATTACAATTTGAAATAGCTGCCGATGTAATAACATCGCCAGTTGCTACATCAAAAACCTCTACAGTATATGTTTTACTCGAACAATTACCATTGCAATCAACCGCTTTAATCGAAATATCTACATCTGTTGCATTGGCATTGAGGTAATCATAACCATCTATTTGGTCTGCAAGTTCTACCATTCCCGAACCATTTGGAATTGCAATATTAGGAGTTTGAGCTGTACTTAAATCGAAATCTGTTGATGTTAGGTTTTGCTTTAAAAAGTTATTTGCAGTAGCTTCTGGTATTACAAATAATGTATTTATTCCTCTTTTAACAAAGTATAAATTTCCATTATAAGCCGATGAAATGTCATATAAACCAGAATTATTAGCATATTGAAGAACTCTTAAATATAATTTATTCTTTGATGTAAATATTGAGTCATGCATTTCAATCTGTCCTAGGTAATTATTTCCTGTATTTCCCCCACAGGTAAAAAAGAGAAATTTATTGTTTGGACTAAATTCAACATAAGCTACACTATTTCCAATATTACTAGCTAAAGTGCTAGCTGTTACCCATGTGTTCGAGCTATTTTGAATTAATTGTGATTCAATAGCTATTGTTCTGTAATGACTCGGACTATTATCAAAATATCGGCAATCTATTAACACAATATCTTCTCCACCTGAAACATATGAACGGAATGTAGCAGCTAAAAGATTTTCGTTTGCACTTAATTCTCCCGAAACCATTGTACAACCTCTATTATCCCATCCAAAAGGAATTGAACCTGTTGATTTATCAAATACAATTCCGTTACTTGTAATTAAATATCTATGCATTTCGAGTTGTGTACTTTCCCATACACGTTGCATCAAATAAAGATAATGTTGATTTGCATCACCGTTAACTGTTCGCGATACAGCAGCTACACCAGTATAAGTAGCCGTTAATCCATTACTTAAATGCAAAGGAGTATCGCTTATAATTTTAAAATCATTATTCCCTGAGTAATGTATTTGAGCAAATTTCCAATTAGTAGGAGTATAGACTGGACTATTGTATAAAGTGTCTGAGGTCCATTCTTTATATATTACGAACCAGTCGTTACTTTTTCCTGGGACACGAACTATTTGTAACTCTCCATTTCCAATAGTACAACTTAATCCAATTTTATTTAGTTTGGTACCATCTAAACTATTGAAATTTAAACTAGTATCAGCATTAGATCCATTGTGTATAGCATAAAACATTATTTCACCACAATCATTAAAGGCCGGTACAGCTTGACCTGCACCTGCTGGAGGTGTTGTTTTATTAAATGTTGTTAATGTTGGTGGAGCATTTCTAAAATCTACATTTGTTGCAATACTTGTTGTAAGTGGAACTAATGGCCAAATTGGGAAACCCGTTTGTGGTTGTATGCTAGGAACGACTGTTACAAGTGCATCTGTTGCCCATTCAGAACATCCAGCACTAATCGATTTTAATCCAATCTTATATATTCCTGGATTCGCAGATGTAAATGTAAAATCGTTATTCGAGTTAATTAATATATCGTTTACATACCATTCATAGCTACTTGAATTTATTGAAGTATTCGTAAATAAAACTGATTGATTGGGAATTGCTTTTAAATCAGTATAACTAAAAGAAGATTTTACAGGACATATAATTTGTAAATCTGACGAATCACTTACATCGCAATATTGATCTGAATTTTGTGCTAAAAGTTGAATGTGAAATAATCCACTTTGGGTTGGTGTATAAGACAAGTTCTGTGAACTACTAATTTGTGTGCCGTTAACAAACCATTTGTAAGTTGATGCACCTGTTGTATTATTAGTTACAATAATTGGAGTTCCTGCATTTCCAGTTCCCGAAGGCCACGAAAGTGCTATTTGTATTTTGGAAGAACAAGGGAAAAGTCCTAGAGAATTTGCTAAATCGATTCTAATATTTGACAATACATCGTACATTCTAGTTGTTTGGTTCGGAGTAAAAGATTGATAACAAGCCATGTTGCTATAATCCATAAAGTTTTGTTTCATGTCTATAACATCTCCCAATCCACCTAAAGTAATTGATCGAAATGGATTGTTTGTCGATGGATCGTTTGCATCTGTCGAACACGAGTTCTTGTTTATAGAGCAGCTATACGTATCATCGTACGACGAAGGTGGCGTATCGCATATTCCATCTCCATCAACTGTGCAATCGTTATTAATACATCCACCTTCGAAGGTGTGAAGTAATCCAAAATAATGACCCATTTCATGTATTAAAACTGAAGTGTTTGCTGCAGAGCTTCCAAAATAGATTGACTCCATCACGATACCATCTCTATTGATATCTGCTTTTAAAACTCCTGGTAAATATGCATATCCTGCAACACTTGTATTCGAACCTTCGTGTACATCATTTACTATCCAAATGTTCATGTATTCTTTCGGATTCCAACGATTTAAATCTTTTACATGTAAGTCATCTATTGGTTTACCATCGATACCATCTTGCATATCCATGCTTGTATATTGCGATTGCGTACGAGTTATTCCTGTCGTTGCATTTCCTTGAGGATCGCGTTGTGCTAATTTAAATCTTATGTTTGTTTCAACGCTAGTGTTAAAATTTCCTGTTCCTCCAAAGGCTTCGTTTAAATAAGCTATCCCATTTTGAATTTGTGAATCGGAAATGTTTCCAATAGAACCATTGTATATTATATGAACGACAACTGGCAATGTCACAATTCCACTTAATCCTCTTTTTGAAAAAGATTTATCCGCAAATTTTGCGTAGTCTTTTTTCATTTGTAATAATTCGAATTCTGAGGAATAACCTTTAAAATGGTTACCTTCAAATGAGAATTGCGAATTGGTTTTCTCTGTAGTCGTTTGGCTATTTCCAATTATGTTACTAAATGTAAACAGGACTACAAAAAACCAAAGAGTTAGTGTATTTTTCATTAAATGTATTGAATATATAATGCTGTGTAAAAGTGTATTATGTTAAGCAAATATATGTTGTTTTTTATAAGTAAAATATGGTTTTGTTGTTTTTTTTGATGCAAAATAATGGTGTTTATGTGTATTTATAAAATCAAACGGGCCCCTAATTAACAAATTAGAGGCCCGTTTGATTTTTTGTTTAATTATTTGTTTATATAATCCATTTGACGTTTTCCATCAATTAATTTCAAAACAAAACTTCCCTTACCATATTCTTGTTTGAATTTTATAGCTTCCTCTTCAGAAGTAAATCCGCCAACACGGTATTTATATAAATCATTTTCGTAATCCTCGTATAATTTTTTTGTTCCAGAATATAAATCACGTTTCGCTATTTTAGAAAGTTTACCTCTTTGAATAGCTAAAAGTTGAACCATATAAACTGTTCCTTTAGAATTTGAAGAACTTTCTAAAACATCATTTGCACTAGATGATTCTTTTTTAGACGATTTTTTTGAAACTTTGGGTTCAACATTATCAGTAGTAGAAAATGTTGAAGCATTATTTGTTGTTGCAGTTTCGCTTGTTGTTTTCGTTGTTTTAGATCCTTTTGTTCCAGCTTTTGTTGCTGTTTTTGTAGTTGTTTGTGTAACTGTTGTTTTAACTGTTTCAACAGTTTGTTGAACTATTGGTTGTTCTTTAGGTTTTTCTGTAATTATTTCGTTTGAAACAGTTTTAGCTGTAAGATTGTCAACAGTTGTTGGTTGTTGAGCGGCTAAGGTTGTTTCAGTAGAATTACTATTATTTACTGTAGTTTCAGATTTTGTAGGTACAACTTCTGCTGCTATTTCAGTCTTTTTTGTAGAGTCAACTGCAGCAACTGTATCTTTTGCAACAGGATCTGGTTCAGAAGTAAATTGACTAAAATACATTTTCCACGCTTCAAATTCTTGATTTATTCCTTCAATAAATAGTTTATTAACACCTTCAATTCTCGATTTTAAATCATCGTATCTAAGTGTTTCTAAATCTTTGTCTTTAAGATATTTATAGTCATCACCTTTTGTGACAGCACCTGTCATTGTTTCATTAGCTTGACTGCTTATATCTTTCGATTTTGTAGCTTTAACATCATCGGGGAATTTTATTTGTTTTAATCTTGATTCACAAGCTTCGAATACCATGTTGTACCCTTTTTCATAAAGTTTAGCAGCTTCAATTCTATTTCGTTTTACATTAACTGCTTTTTTTTCCGCTTTAGGAGTACTACCTTTCATGAAAAGCTTTTCTATTTCAAGATCTTCGGCCGAAACATTTTCAAGAATAGCTTTTGCTTCACCAAATGTTACGTCAGATTCAGACATAAGACCCAACTCTGTTTCATCCATTTTCTTTTTTATTTGATCAATCAGTTTCTTTTGTTCATCAGTAAATGGACTTTGTGCTGATACATTGCTGAAAGTAAAAGATAAACAAATAATAGTAGCTAGTAGAAAAAGTAAATGTTTCATGCTTAGATATTTAAGTTCTTATTCTTTTGAGTTAAGTGTATTCCTTTAAAACTTGGTGAAATTACATATTTTTTGCACACAACCAAAATATTTTTAATGCTTTTATTTAGCTTAATAGTAGCCTTCTATTTATGTTTTTTGTTTATTTGTAGCTGTGTTTAATATTATTTCACAAATGGAATTTAAAATTGTTGAATCAAAAGTAATTTGTTTAGGATTAATGTCGGGAACTTCGCTCGATGGTCTTGATCTTTGTCTCGTCTGTTTTGAATTGAAAAACAATAAATGGCAACATGAAATTATTGATGCCAAAACAGTTAGCTACGATAGTGAAATGAAAAATAAGCTATCCCAAGCCGAACGTTTTTCTGCGCTAGATTTATTGCATTTTAATAATGATTTTGGTAAATATCTTGGAAATCAAGTTGTGACTTTTTGTAATGATCAACCAGTAAAACCACAATTTATAGCTTCACATGGACATACTATTTTTCATCAACCTGAAGTTGGGTTAACGTTACAAATTGGCTCTGGAGCTTGTATTGCTGCTGTTACTGGTTTGCCTGTAGTTTTCGATTTTCGAGTTCTTGATGTTGCTCTTGGTGGTCAAGGCGCTCCGCTTGTTCCCATTGGCGATGAATTACTCTTTCCCGAATATAATTATTGCCTTAATTTAGGTGGTTTTGCGAATATTTCGACGAATCAAAATGACAAACGTTTAGCATTCGACATTTGTCCCGTAAATATAGTATTGAATTATTATTCTCGAAAAGTAGGAAAAGAATTCGATGATGGTGGTTATTTAGCTCGACAATCGATTGTTAATGACGAACTTCTTGCTGAATTAAATAAACTTTCGTTTTACACAATGTTGCCTCCAAAATCTTTAGGCAAAGAATGGGTGTTAAAAGAAGTCTTACCTTTGATAGATAAATATGAGCTTTCAATTCCAGAAATTCTTAGAACTTTTTGTGAACATGTTGCTGATCAACTTGCAAAATGTGTGAAACCCGAACAAACGGTTCTTATTACTGGTGGAGGTGCATATAATACTTTCTTAATTTCCCTATTTAAAAAGAAATCGAAAGCAAAAATTATAATTCCAGATGATAAGACAATTCAATTTAAAGAAGCATTAATTTTTGCATTTCTTGGTCTACGAAGAATGCGTGCCGAATATAATTGTTTGCAATCAGTAACCGGTGCTACACGAAATTCCATTGGTGGAAGCGTTTCTCTTGGTTAAAATGTGTCTGCATATATAATATTAGAATCGTCAATCATTCTTTCGTTTTTGAACCGAAGAAATAGTTGAACAATTGCAATAACATCTTTTTGGCAATAGGTCGCTATTCGTTTAATATCGTTTTGCTTCCAATAGACTTCTCCTACTTGCGCTCCAGTAATATCATCTTTGGGGGTAGGAATATTAAAAACATGAGTTAATGTTTCGAGCGATGTGTAATTTTTAAAATCACCAAATCGCCATAATTCCATAGTATCAAAATGTTTAACTTCCCAAGGTTTTAAACCACGAGTGTCCAAACAAGATGGTATTTCTAACCCATTTATTAAACTTCGTCGAGCTATAAATGGAAAGTCGAATTCTTTTCCATTGTGAGCACAAAGAAAGTGTTCGTAGGAATTGAAATATTTACTTACCATAGCGTTAAAATCTGTAAGTATTTTCTTTTCATCATCTCCATAAAACGATTTTATTCTAACCGAACGAGTTTGATTTTCAGATTTTATATATCCAACAGAAATACATACAATTTTTCCAAATTCTGCAAACATCCCAGCTTTATTGTATATTTCTTCAACTGAAGCATTATCTGTAGCAATTCTTTGAGCTTTTTTCTCCCAAATATATTTTGTGTTTTCTTCTAATTTAGTATAATCAGCTTGTTGAGATACGGTTTCTATATCGAGAAACAAAATGTTGTCAAGCTTTACCGATTTGAAATCGTTTTTAAGTTCAGCCATTTTAAATGTAAATTATTAAAGTGTATTTTTAAGTTCAGCCAATTCTTCTGCAAGTTTGTTTACAAAAATTTGGGCCGATATAAAGTCTTGTTCTAAATCGGTTTCAATGCCTTTTCTACCTTTATCTTCGAGAACGAACATTTTTTGACGTACGGTTTCAGCACAAAACATCGATATTTCTCCTTTAAGAGAATGAGCTTCGTGCATTAATCTATTCATGTTTTTGGAATCTATATGTTCTTTAATTAATTGCATCTTTTGTGCTTGATGTCCAATGAATTCGTCTATAATTTCTTGTAAAATGTCGTTACTAAATGTGCCAAAATTATTTTTAAACGAAACTTTATTAATTACATCCATTCTAATATCTATTTCTTCGGCTTGAATTTCTGCTTTTTCGATTTCATTTATTTGTTTTAGTTCCGACACTAAACTACTTTCAAGTTTTTGATTAGGATTTTCACTATCAAATTGCTTTAAAATTCTCATCAAAGCTTCTTCGTTTATTGGTTTTGAAAGATAATCGTTCATTCCTGCAGCTAACATTTTTTCTTTATCTTCTTTGTATGCTGCTGCAGTAAGCGCTATAATTGGAATATTTTTTACTCTTTCATCATTACTTTTTCTTATAGTTTCGGTGGCTACAATTCCATCCATTTCGGGCATATGTAAATCCATTAAAATACAATCGAACGTTTGACTTGTAGCAGCATCAACGGCTTCTTTTCCATTATTAACGATTAACGGATTTAGTTTGTGTATTTGTAGTAACGATCTAATATATTTTTGATTTGTAGTATTGTCTTCCGCAATAAGAATTTTTAATTCCTTATTAAATACAATATCAGATAGTTTTTTGGTTGTAGATTCTTCGTTCTCTATTTGACTTATTTCTTCTAAATTTGGAATATCAAGATCTATTTTGAATATAAAACTACTTCCATTTCCATATTCACTTTCAACCCAAATTTTTCCGTTCATCATTTCAATCAATTGTTTTGAAATTGACAGACCAAGTCCTGTTCCGCCATATTTACGAGTTGTTGAACTATCGGCTTGAGTAAACTTCTCGAAAATAGAGTGTAAACTCTCTGGTTTTAAACCAATTCCTGTGTCTTTTACTGTACATTGAAGTGTTATCTTTTTACTGTCACCTGCGGTTAATTTTAAAGATAATTTCACACCACCTTTGTCAGTAAATTTTAAAGCATTATTTATTAAATTTATAATAATTTGCCTAATTCTTAACGAATCTCCAATGAGATATTTAGGTATGTTTTTTTCAATATCGGCAGTTAATACTAAGTTTTTTTCTGTTGCTTTAAAATCTAAAGTTTTTAAAACCAAATTAATTATTTCACGAAGATTAAATGTTCTGTTTTCCAGTTCTATCTTACCCGATTCAATCTTCGAAATATCTAAAATATCATTAATAATATCCAACAATGCTTCGGAAGAAGATTTTATTAATCTTGAATACTCTTTTTGTTCTTCTGTTTGAGTTGTGTACATCAATAAATTAGTCATTCCAATTATTCCATTCATTGGAGTTCTAATCTCATGACTCATGTTTGCTAAGAACAACGATTTATCTTCGTTTGCTTTATCTGCAATTCTTCGAGCAATGTTTAATTCTTCGTTTTTCTCATTCAATTGCATCAAAACAGCTTGCAGTTTTACACTTTGATTACTGTTCTTCTTAAATGCTTTTTCAAGATATAGTTTTTGAGATTCAACTTCTTCTTTACTTTGAATTGCTATGTTTTTCTGGATTTCGAGTTTCGATTTTTGTTCTGTTATTTCAGCTTCGGCTCGTTTCCACTCAGAAATGTTCGAATCGATAGTTATTAATCTTTCGAGTTGTAACTTATCGTCAAATATTGGAGTAACAGTTCTTTGAATCCAAATTTTCTTTCCTAACTTATTGTAAATATGTGTATCGTAAGTTATTGATTTCTTATTGTCTATGCATTTTGATAGAAGTTCTTTTATTTCAGGATTATTTGAATTTTTAACAATATTTTTTCCATAAACATCAATAAACTCATCTTTTGTGAAACCAAGTAAAGATGTAAAGCTATTATTTACCCATTCAAGATCACAATTTGAGTCAAAAAACATTATAGAATTATCTGTTTCTCTAACAACAATTTGATATTGTTTTAGCTCAGATCGAGTTTGTTCTAACAATTTTTCAGTTTCAAGTTGTCGTTCTAATACCGTTTGCAGTTGGATCGTTTTACTGTGACATTCTTTTTCGTTTATATCTACCCAAAACGCTTTAATTAGTGCATTCGAAAGATATTCTTGATAAATTTGAAGACTATCTTTTTTAATAGAAGTAAATGCATTTTCTGTATGATTATTTTCTAGATATAAAATTCCATTTGTTTTGTCGTTTTCGAAAAGCGAAATACAAACAATAGATTTTGCTTTGTTCCTTTTAAGATAGGGTTCTTCAACATTAGCTTCAATATCTTTTTCGGTGTTTAAATAGACCGAACGTTTTTGCCTAATAGCCAATTCAATTGGCATCTTAGGCACAATTTCGTTATATGTAAATGAATTAAAATTTGCTTGTTTTAGCATTCCATTTTCAAAATATCTATTTATAGATATTTCATCATCTTTAATTGTTATAAAAGCGGCTCTATCTATCGAAAAATTTCGCGAAAAAAATAATAGAGTCTTTTCTATTAAAGGAATGAGTCTGTTTTCCTTTACAAACTCATTGGCCTTTTTGACTATTTCTAATATATTTATTTCCATAGTATTATGATATTTTATATATTCTTATCTCTAGTTCATCAAATATCGAAAAATGTTCAAATTTTATTTTATTAGCGATTGTTTCTGTTCCCCAAAATTTATAGTAATTAAAAGATTTAATGTGATGATTTATAGCTTTTTCTTTTAAATTTATTTGTTCGTAAATATACGCTAATCGTTTGTGTGCGTAACCACAGATATGATGCAGATTTTGTTTGTCGCTAAATTCAATTGCTTTGATAAAAGAAGCTATTGCTTTATTAAAATTGCCTGATATAATAAAATGTTCAGCTTCAAGAATTAAATAGTTATGATTGAAATTTTCGGGATTATATTTTGCGAGTAGTTTAAAATATTTCAATCTTTCTTTCAGCTTTTCGATAATTAGTTTTTGACTTTCAATTTTGTGTTTATGATAAGTCGCGCATGAAATTAGACTATCGTAGAAAATAGCAATACATTGAGGAATTGTATCATCCGATATTTCAGATGAACTCATTACATTTTGTGCACAGATTGATGCTTTTTCAAATTCATCTAATAAAAAGAAATAAAGAAGTAATGTTACATTATTCCATCTTATAGATAAGTTTCCATTCAATGTTTTTGTGTGTAACAAAGCTGAATTATCCTCAAAATCAATCTTTTTACGTATTTGTGTTAATAATTTTGTTCTATGTTCAATAATATCAAGAATTGATAGTAATTCTGTTTTCTTTGTCGATTCGCCAACATTATCTATTGTTTTTTGAATGTCAGATAATAATTTCTTTAAATTAACACCTTTAAAGAAATCAAGGCTAAATGTTATTTGAGCTATTTCAATGGCTTTAGTAATTTCACCGTCAAAGAAATGCGTTGATATTATTTTATTTAAATCGTAATTTGCCTTGTAATTCGAAAATGGCAAAATGTGTTTTAAATAAAAGTGCAATTCGTTTTCATAATCTTCTTCTTTTTTCGAAATTATTGTAATTAGTAAGGTTGATAATTTTATACCTTTTTCGAAAGTTGTAGGATTTTGTATTAAGTTTCGAGAATGACGTAAAAGTGGAAAAACATACTGTTTATCGATGCCATTAAATACACAATCTTTAGCAATTTTATAGAGTGTGTAATTGTAAATGTGTTTGTCTAAATTAAATGATCTATTGTTTATAAACGTTAAAGTTTGTCTCCTTATAGATTTTCTTTTTGTGTTAATAGTTAATGTATTGTTAATTAGTTTGTTATAAAATAATAGTCGAGTCGTATAAGCCATTAATTTCCATACTAAAGATTTTGGGCTTTTCGGATAAAATTTATTTAATGTTAAAAGTTCTTTTATAAGTTTAATTGCTTCTTCGTTTTTGCCTCTTGTTTTAAGTGAATCGATTTGAACTTCGTAAAATGGAATTTTAACTGTAGGTTCTGAAATATGTTTTTTTGCTGTTTCGAAATAGTGGTCAGCTTTTGTAAAATAAAAGGTTTGAATTGAATTTTTAATTGCTAATAAATAAATTTGGGTTGTTGTATTGTGCTGAGATGTAGTCCAACCCTCATTATTTATAAGAGAAATACAATAATTTATTAGAATTTCAGCTTCTTTATATTTCTTTAAATAGTAATAACAATCAGCTTTTTGGATAAAGAAATGTAACATTGAATTTCTATCATCTGATGTAATTTCTGAAAGCAAAGTTTGATTCTTTTTTAAGAATTCTTCGAAGAAAAAGAATAGAGATTCATCGTGTTTACAAACATCAATTATAGCAGAGAAAATTGTTGTTGAATGTTGTATATGTTCGTTTGTAATTTTATCGAGGAATATTCGGTGAACTTTTGTGTTTTTAAATTTATAAAGTAATGCATTGTTATTGTTATTTAAATACGAAAAACGTTCAATAGGTTCTACTATATCGAGTTTTTGCATATCTCTAAATAATACAGACAGTGATCTAATATTATATCCATGTGTTCTTTGTAAAATTCGTAAATCGAATATGTAACCAATTAAACTACATTCAATTAAAAGATTTTTCGTTTCAATAGACATATCTTCAATTTTATGAGATATAACCATTTCGTAGGAGCATTCTATTTTAAATTCTTTAATCTTTTCATTCGAGAAAACCCATTTAAAGTTTTCTTTATCGAAATAAATAAATTTCTTTTCAAAAAATATATTAAGTAAGGTATATATTTGCTTTACTTTCCCATGTGTTTTGTTAATAATTAAATCAATCGTTTCTGAGACTTGTTCGTCGGTTACTTTAAATAATTTGTTGAATAAAAAACTTACTTTCCGTTTACTTAGTCTTGGAATTTCAAATTGAGTATAAATTATGTTTTTATTATGAATACTTTTTGAAATCGAAACGGAATTTATTGTTGAGTGCATTACAACAAGATTTTTTAATTCTTTATCGCTCATCAATTCAATAAATAAACGCATCGATGAATTATCCATGTGTTCAATATTTTCTAAATAAATAACAAATGGTCGTGTTCGTTTACATATAAAATGTATAAATTGTCTTAGTGCAGCATTTAAAATAGTTGAATCATTTATAAATTCGTTCTTCTGTATAATGTTGATATTGAATAAAAACGATAAACTAGGACAAAGTTTAATTAAAGATGTGGAATGTTGATTGGGAAGAGAAAAGAAGAATTCTGTAATTTCTTGATTTGTAAATAATTCGCTATTATATAAATTATAAGCTGTTTCTTTAAGTATATTCGAAATCGAGTAAAATGGAATTGTACCTGTTTCAGGTAATGCACTTACAATAACATTAAATATTTTACCCTTATCGAGCGATTGTAAAATATCTTTAGCAAAGTCATCTTTCCCTTGCGATAAGGTTCCCGATAGATTTATAATTGAAATCTTATTTTGTTCAACAAGTTTTATCGAGCTAATAATTTCTTCCTTTTCTTTTTCGAAAAATGAGTTTGGTTCAGGGTATTGAATTTTTGAAATATAATCTAAACGACCTAAAGTAAAGGTTTCATGTGGAGATTTCTGAAATAAATTAAGGCCTTGTATTAGATCGTATTTTAATGATGTTGCATTTTGATATCTATCAGAAGCTTGTTTTGCCGTTAGTTTAAATATAATTTTAGAAAGTGCCGAAGGTATTGTTATATCAATTGTATCAGGTGCGACAAATCGATCGGTAATTTGTCTTCTATAAATAGTTTTTGCATCTTCGTCTGAAATAGGATGAGATCCAATAACCATTTCATATAATATTAATCCTAAACTGTAAAAATCAGCTCTAAAATCGGCTTTTAAATGCAACCGCCCAGTTTGTTCAGGCGCTATATATAATAAATTACATATCAATTCAAATTTGGAATAAATACAGGGATTAATAAGTTTAATCTTGTTTTGTGATTTATCTATTATTATGTTTTCAGGTGAAAGATTAAAATGTCCAATACCTTGTTCATGAAAAGACTCTAAATGTTGAGCCATCGAAATGGCAAAATGGTATATAAATTTGTAATCAACAATCTTTTTCGAGAGATGTTTACTTAAAAAGTCATAAGAATCGAGCAGGTAAATTAAGTATTCAGAATTTTCAGTTTCCTTGAATTTGCTTTTTGCAATAATGTTTTTTTTAGAAAAATGGCGAGCTGTTTCATGCTCTTTAATTAATATTCGAGTTAAATCTTCATTATCAGTAAGGAATTTGGGCGAAGTTCTTTTAATCAATACTGTATTTGATGTGGCTATATCAATTGCCTCATATACATTGAATAAGATATTGCTCGGTAATGCTTTTATAATCTTATACCCTTCGATTTCTTCCATTTCTTGTAATCATTTCCGTAAATATACTAAAAAATACTTAATGCTTTTATTAATAAAATTGATTATTTTTAACTGTATTCTATTTGAATTTTTTAATAATTCATTGTACTTAAGTTCGATATAACGAATCTTGTTTTTTTGTTTCATAAAGTGGTAAATCTACTTATATTTGCGTTTAAAATACAGTCACACTTTATAGTAGATTATTGTGATTTTATAATTTTATGGATTTTATGGAAGATAAAACAAATATTATTGGTGTTATTGGTTTAGGTTACGTTGGTTTACCTTTGGCTATTGAGTTTGGGAAGAAATATAAAACAGTAGGTTTCGATATAAAACAAGGTAGAATTGATGAATTAAATCAATCAAAAGATTCGACATTAGAAGTTGATGAAAGTTGTTTTAAAGAATCAGTAAATCTTAAATTCACAACGCAAGCTTCTGATTTGAAATTATGTAATGTGTATATCGTTACAGTACCAACTCCAATCGATAAAAATAATAGACCAGATCTTACTCCTTTAATTAAAGCTTCGGAACTTATTGGGAAAGTAATTGATAAAGGTGATATTGTTGTTTATGAATCAACAGTTTATCCGGGTTGTACTGAAGAAGATTGTATTCCTGTAATAGAAAAAGTAAGTGGTTTAGTTTTTAATAAAGATTTTTATTGTGGCTATTCTCCAGAAAGAATTAATCCAGGCGATAAATCGAAAAAAGTTACTGATATCAAAAAAATTACATCAGGATCAACACCAGAAATTGCGCATAAAATAAACGAATTATATAAATCAATAATAAAAGCAGGAACTCATTTAGCATCATCAATTAGAGTTGCCGAAGCTGCTAAAGTTATTGAAAATGCTCAACGTGATATAAATATTGCTTTTGTAAATGAGTTGGCTATTATTTTCCATCGAATGGGAATTGATTCAAAAGAAGTTCTTGAGGCAGCAGGAACAAAATGGAATTTTCTTCCATTTCATCCTGGATTAGTCGGTGGACATTGTATTGGAGTTGATCCATATTACTTAACACACAAAGCACAAGAAGTTGGCTATCATCCAGAAATTATTTTAGCTGGTCGTCGATTAAACGACAATATGGGGATATATGTAGCAAGTCGATTACTTAAATTAATGATTAAAAAAGGTATTGGTATATCGAAAAGTAAAGTGTTAATTTTAGGTATAACATTTAAAGAAAATTGCCCTGATATTAGAAATACAAGAATAATAGATATTATTGATGAATTAGTTGAATATGGCTGTGATATATCTGTTTATGATCCAGTTGCAAATACCGAGGATGTCGTTCAAGAATATAATTTAAATGTAGTTTCGACACCCGAAGGCGAATACGATGCTATTGTTTTAGCCGTTTCACATAATGAATTTAAACATATAAATGTAAAAAATATAGTTAAAAAGAATCATGTTATATTCGATGTTAAAAGTTTCTTACCTAAGAATCTTTGTGACGAACGATTATAGTATAAACTGTTAACAGAATAAAGAGGGCTTACGAAATAATCGGAAAGTCCTTTTTAATTTTAATCTATTTACGAAAGAAAAATTAAATTTTAAAAATGATAAAATCAATGACCGGTTTTGGAAGATCAGTTTGTGAACTTCCAAATAAAAACATTACAATCGAAATTAAATCTTTAAATAGTAAAAGTCTTGATTTGAGCGTAAAAATGCCTTATTTGTATAAAGAAAAAGAATTCGAAGTCCGTAATCTTGTTTCTGAAAAATTACAAAGGGGTAAAGTCGATTTTACAATCTTTTTTGAAAATAAATTAGTAGAAGTTACTAAAGAAATAAATCGCCCAATTGCAAAAGCTTACTATAATCAAATTAAATCGTTGGCTTTAGAATGTGGCGAAACAACAGAAAATATACTTCCCATTGTTTTAAAAATTCCCGAAGTATTTAATGCAAATACCGAAATTCAAAAACTCGAAGAATCAGAATGGCAGTTAGTTCTAAAAGGAATAACCGAAGCTGTTTCACAATTAGAATCTTTTCGAATAACGGAAGGACAAGCATTGGAACGAGATCTACGTGGAAATATTAAAACAATATTAGAAAAGAAAATTGCAATTGAACCTTTCGAGAAAGATAGAATTGTGCGTTATCGTCAACGTTTAATGACCTTTTTAGAAGAAAATGTTGGCAAAGAAAATGTTGATAATAATCGCTTCGAACAAGAGTTGATTTTTATGCTCGAAAAACTTGATATTAATGAAGAAAAGGTGCGTTTAAGTCAACATTGTAAGTATTTCGAAGAAACAATTTCGGGCGAAGATCAACCAGGTAGAAAGTTAGGTTTTATAACACAAGAAATTGGTCGTGAAATAAATACTATTGGTTCTAAATCGAACGATGCCGAAATGCAAAAGCTTGTTGTTCAAATGAAAGATGAGTTGGAACGAGTTAAAGAACAAGTCTTAAATGTACTCTAAATTATAGTGAAATGAGTAAAATGGTTATTTTTTCGGCACCTTCTGGAGCAGGTAAAAGCACAATAATTTCTCATCTTTTAAAATGTAATTTCGGCCTTGAATTTTCGATTTCAGCAACGACACGACAAGCTCGTGGAACAGAAAAGGATGGGGTAGAGTATTATTTCCATTCTATAAGTCAATTTGAAAATCATATTGCCAATAACGATTTTGTCGAATACGAACAAGTTTACGAAGGTCGATATTATGGTACGTTAAAAAGTGAATTAGATAGAATTTGGAAAAAAGGGAATGTTGTTCTTTTTGATGTTGATGTTGTTGGTGGTGTTAATCTTAAAAAGAAATTTGGGGATCAAGCCTTATCTTTATTTATTCAGCCTCCTTCGGTCGATGAGTTGCGAAAACGATTACAAGGTCGTTCGACAGATAGCTCAGAAGAAATCGAAAAACGAATTGCCAAAGCCGAATTTGAATTGACATTTGCTCCACATTTTGATCAAATAATTGTTAACGATAATTTGTCTGATGCTCTTAAAAAGGCCGAGTTGTTATTATCTGCTTTTTTGACTAAAAATTAAAATTTCATGAAGGTCGGTTTATATTTTGGCTCTTTTAACCCTATTCATATTGGACATCTTGCCATTGCTAATTATATGGTTGAATTTACCGATATCGATCAACTTTGGTTTATGGTGTCACCTCAAAATCCTTTGAAACAACAATCTACTTTATTGGCAGATCATCATAGATACGAAATGGTATACCGTGCAATTGCTGATTATCCATTGTTTCGTGCTTCAAATTTTGAGTTTTCATTACCCAAACCATCTTATACTATAAATACCTTAACACATTTAAAAGAAAAATATCCAACGCACGATTTTGTTTTAATAATGGGAACCGATAGTTTGGCTACATTATCTAAATGGAAAAACTACGAACAACTTTTAGAACAATTTGATTTTTTAGTATATCCTCGTCCCAATTTTACTGGAGGTGAATTTGTTTCTCATCAAAATGTAAAAATTATCAATGCTCCATTAATGGAAATTTCAGCTAGTTTTATTCGTGAATCGGTAAAACAAGGTAAAAATATAAGAGCATTTTTACCAACTAAGGTTTGGGAATATATTGATGAAATGAATTTTTATCGAAAATAATGCTGAGTGGGGCTATTTCCGCCTTCAATTGTTTATTATATTTGCGAATTACGAATAGAAATTTAAATAGAACGATTTGTTACTTTTATTTTTAGAAGGAATACTCTTAGGACTCTCAGTTTCAATCCCTTTAGGACCAATTGGAATTATATGTCTACATCGCACTTTAAGCCGTGGTCGATTGTCTGGATTTGTATCTGGACTTGGTGCTGCTACTGCCGATACATTTTTCGCTGCTGTAGCTGGTTTTGGATTAAGCGTTTTTCTAAAATTCTTTACCGAACAAAAATTTTATTTAACATTAGGAGGTGGTCTAGTTTTGGCTGTATTAGGCGTTTTCCTCTTCTTTTCGAATACTATTAAACAAGCAAGACAAGAGCAAAAAAGCAATAAATTATTAAGCGATTTTATATCTGTATTCTTTTTAACAATTTCGAATCCCCTTACAATATTATTTTTTACAGCAATGTTGTCTGGTTTTAATATTCTAGATGACGGTGCATTTGATAAAACTGCAATTGCAATTTTTGGGATTTTTAGTGGTGCTATGTTGTGGTGGTTTACATTAACTACATTAGTAAATTTATTTCGCAGAAAATTTAGATTACGTCGACTTTGGTATCTCAATAAAATAACTGCTGTTTTAATTATTGTTTTTGGAATATTTGCATTTATTAGTGCCTTTTACCGTAAATAGTCTTTAAGTATGATTAAGAGCGAAACTATTTGTGCTATAGCTACAGCTCCCGGAAGCGCTGCTATTGCAATGTTAAGAATTAGCGGAACCGATACCTTCAAAATTATTTCTACAATATTTAAACCTGCACAAAAATCTTTTTCAATTCAATCTGTTCTTGGAAATACGATTCATTATGGTAAAATTGTAAAAGAGGAAACAGTTATAGATGAAATTTTACTTTCAGTTTTTAAAGCACCGCATTCATATACATCAGAAGATAGTTGCGAAATAACTTGTCACGCATCACCGTATATTCAAAAAGAAATAATAAAACTACTAATATTAAAAGGTGCGCGTTTAGCCCAACCCGGTGAATTTACAATGCGTGCTTTTATGAATGGTAAAATGGATTTGTCGCAAGCTGAAGCTGTGGCAGATTTAATCGCTTCTCAGTCGGAAGCTTCACATCGATTGGCATTATCTCAACTGCGAGGTGGTTATGCATCTACGTTATCAAAATTACGTGAAAAACTTTTAAAATTTTCAGCCTTAATTGAGTTAGAACTCGACTTTAGCGAAGAGGATGTAGAATTTGCCGATAGAAATACTTTATTGCATTTATGTATTGAGATTAATGAAACAATTTCAAAACTTGTCGATTCATTTAGTACTGGAAATGCTGTAAAAAATGGAATTCCTGTTGCAATCGTTGGTGAACCAAATGTTGGAAAATCAACATTATTAAATGCATTACTCAATGAAGAAAGAGCAATTGTAAGCGAAATTGCAGGAACAACACGCGATACAATTGAAGATTATTTAATAATTGAAGGAATTCAATTTCGATTTATTGATACTGCTGGAATAAGACATACAACAGATACTATAGAGTCGATTGGAATAAAAAAAACGTATGAAAAAATAGCTGAAGCTTCTGTCGTTTTACTATTAGCCGATGCAAATGATACATATGATATTATTGAAAATCGATTGAGGGAAGTTACTTCAAAAACGTTAACTAGAACAAAAGTTTGTCTTATTTTAAATAAAATAGATACTGTAACAGAAGAACAAAAGCAATTATTACTGTCTAAAATAAAGGTACATAATTCTTTTCAAGATATAATTTCGATTTCAGCGAAACAAGGATTATTTATTAAACAACTTAAAGATTCTTTAGTTGAAACGGTAAATTTAGGGTTATTAAGTCAGCATGATTCTGTTGTTACAAATGCACGTCATTTCGAAGCACTATCTCGAGCCTTAGAAAGTATTACCTTGGTAGAAAGTGGTTTGAAAAATGGTTTGTCAGGTGATCTTGTTGCAATAGAAATTAAACAAGTTCTATTCTATTTGGGGTCAATAACTGGGCAAATAAGTAATGATGAAACTTTAGGTTTTATATTTCATAATTTCTGTATCGGTAAATAATACCTACAATCCAATAATGAAAAGGTATTTAATAATGGTCATTAGTTTAATGCAGTTTTTTAACTGTATTGCACAATTAGATTTTTATAGTCGCGGACTTGCGAAAGCAAAACAAAAGGATTATAAAAGTGCTATAATTGAATACGATAAAGCATTAGAACTCTATCCCGATAAACCTGAATTATATTTTAGTAGAGCAATTGCGGAATATAATAGTCTAGAGAATGTAGGTGCAATTTTAGATTATAATAAAGCCATAGCATTAAATAATAGTTATTTCGAAGCATATATTGGTAGAGGAAATGCTAAAGCAAATATGAAAAACTTTGAAGGTGCAATTGACGATTATTCTAAAGCAATCGAGTTAAATCCAAAATCAGCCGAAGCATATTTTTATCGAGGAAATATCAAAAACTTACAAAAAGATTATAAATCTGCAATTTTCGATTTTACAAAAGCGATTGAGTTAAATCCACAATTTACTGAAGCATATACTAATAGAGCGAATGCAAAATATAGTATTTTTGATAATATTGGAGCGAGTGCAGATTGGAATAAGGCTAGCAGATTATTGTCTAATCAAATAAATGAGGAAATTAAATAACTTCAATATCGCCTAATTTTAACCAACCAACCGAACCATTACTTAGTTTAATCTTTACCCAACCGGCTACTTTTTCAATAACAGTTACTTTTAATCCTTCATGTATTAAGAACAGATCTGTGCCTGCGTCATCAGGTGAGCTTTTAGCGGTAACAGAAGGATTTAAAACTATAGCTGCTGTTCTATTGGTGATTCTATCTTTTTGAATAGCAGAAAACCACAAAGAAACGAATGAAAAAATAATTAATGAAATCGCTATACTAAAAAAAGTTCTTTTCAGAGAAACCGAAGTCGCAAAGAAAAACAAATAAAGTAAAATTAATGCGCTTACAAATAGAATAATTGCCCAAATAGACCATGCATTTGACAATGTTATTCCTGCAGTATATTTTATCCAATTATTTAAAAAGAAATCAGGTATAATATCTAATTTGTCAACTTGACGAGTTCGCGCAACATCAAGATTAAATTTAATATCATCATTATTCGGATCTAATAATTGTGCTCTTTCAAAAAACAAAATTGCTCTCACAAAATCATTCGTTTTAAAATATGCACAACCAGTATTATAAAATAATGTTGATGTAGTATAGCCACTTTTGCTTAATGCTAAATATATTGGCAATGCCTTTTCATATTGTTTTTTTGCATAAAGATCATTTGCTTGTTTTAATGAGTCTGAAGCATTACCAGCAAATGTTTGCATAGTAGCGAAAATGAATGCTACAATTGCAATAATGAAAATTGATCTTTTATTGTTTTTCATTTTACAAAACCCTTTCAAATTCGTTAATCAAAAATTCTGCTTCGGTATATAAATCTTCTTTCGATGATTGAACTGCAGCAGGTGCATATCTAGCAAATTCACATTGGTCAAGTAGTTTTACTAAACGATGACCTAATTCCGTGTTTATTTGTTTTGAGTTTAAAGATTCAATAACATTATCTTTAGTAAGTTCAGATAATGGAATACCTAATTTATCGCTCATATAGCCCCAAGCAGCTTTCATAACTTCTTCGTAAAAGGCTGCATCTTTATTCTCGCGGATATAATTAGATGCTTGTTTTAATCTGGTTCTTGAAACTTTATTTGCTTGTTTGCTTCTTACTGTTTTCCAGTTACTGTTTTCTCTAATTTGTTTGCGACGAACGATTACAATTACCAATAATCCAATTACCGGTAATAAATAAAGTATCCATAAAAGTAAACTTCCATAAATAATTCTACCTTGTTTATTCAAATCTAAATTTTCAGTATTAATATATCTAATATCACTACCTAAAAATTTAACATCTTCTTTCGAATAACCCTGTACAACTGCTCCTTGTTCGCTTGAATTTCCTTTTTCTACTGTAATTATAAATTCATCTGATGAAAGTTCTTTATACTTTTGAGCTTTCGTATCGAAATAAGCAAATTTAACTGCTGGTATTGTAAATGTTCCTGAATGTCGAGGAATTACTAAATACTCCCAGGTTTTGGATCCTGATGAACCCGCTGTTGTATTTTTAATTTCTGTACTTAATTTCGGCGTATAAGATTCAAAATCGGCAGGGAAAGTTAATTTTGTATGATCTGCTAATTTGAGATTTCCTGTACCATTAATTTTTAACTTTAAGGTAATAGCTTCGTTTGCTTTAACCTTTGTCTTATTAACTCCTACTGATAAACCAAATGTTCCAACTGCCCCACTGAAACTTGTTGGTGCACCACTTGGTAAAGATTTAACATTAATTATGGTTGCTGGTGTTGTAAGTTTTTTTGATGCTTCGTCATAAACAAATTGTCCAAAAAAATCACGGCCGACTGGTTTTCCATAAAAGGTTTCAACCATAAATGGATCTATGGTTAGTTTACCACTCATTTGAGGATATAAAAGTACTTTTTTAAACAAACCAGCATCATAAATTTGTCCGTTTAAAACTTCACGATCAAGTGAAATTTGTTTCGGTTCTTCAATAACTTGTGAGAAAAATCCAGTGAACGAAGGGAATTTAAATTCTCCAAAATGAGAAAGTCTTAATCCGGATTTTGGTTTAACATAAATTTTAATCGTTGCGACAATTGGTTCACCTTCATATACAGATTTTGTACTTAAATCAACTCGTACAAATAAATTGTCGTTTCCAATGCTATTATCAGTTGTATTTCCACCTTTTTGACCTTGTGCAGTTGGTGGAGGTGCATTGCCTTTTACAACTTGAATCACAATAGGATTACTTTTATATACTTTTCCAGCAACTGTAATCTGTGCTGGATTTACGTTGAATTTTCCTTCTTTTACAGCTTCCAAAATGAATGTGTATGATACAGTCATACTTTGACTCATTTTACCGTTAATTATGGACATACTAGTACTTTGTGAAGTACTAGGTCCCGACAATAAATTAAAATCGGGCATAGGAGATGCTCGAAATCCAGAACCTTCTGCATTAACGGTAAATGTTAAGCGAAATTTATCACCTACTGTAACAGCTCTCTCCGATTCGGCAGTAAAACTTACTGCTTGAGAAAAACCTTGTAGAAGAAAACTACACAGAACTATGGTTATAAAATGTTTAATATTCATTGTAAACCTCTTTTTTATATTCTGCAAAAATACTATTTATCCTTTTTATTATTGTTAAAATCAAAATTATTACCAAGCTTTTTCAATTTTTACACTTCGAGCTTTCGTTTTAGGCTGTTCTTTCATCTTTTCGAGTGTTTTCTTTTCGTCTTGTTGCATTGCATCAAGCATTCTATCAGCATCTTCTTTACTAAGCTTGTTTTGTTGCTTTTGTTCTTGTTTTTGCTGATCATCTTTCTTTTGATCTTGTTTTTGATCTTGCTTGTTTTGTTTTTGTTGATCTTTTTTATCCTTGTCTTTATCTTTTTTGTTTTTATCCTTCGAATCGCCACCTTTTCCACTTTGGTTTTTATTACGTTTCACAAAGGCTAAATTGTACTTTGTATCCATGTCAGAAGGATTGTTTCTTAATGCTTTTTTATAAGAATCTTCTGCTTCGTTTAGTTTTCCCATTTTGAAATAGCAATTTCCCATATTATGAAAAACGCTTGCTAAACGCATTTTATCTTTTTCTTTATTTGCTAAAAAACTTAATTCTTTTATTGCATTTTCATATTTCTTTTGTTTGTAATAAGAATCCGATAAATTAAATCTTGCTTTAAATGAATCAGTATTTTTATCGAGAGCTGCAAGATAGTTAATTTGTGCTTCTTCGTATTTCTTATCTATATATCTATCGTTGCCTTGACGAACAAGAGAGTTTTCTTCTTGTGCAAAGAGTTGCATCGAAGAAATTATTATTAAACCTAAAATAACTAATCTATTCATAACTTAATTTTTATTCGTATTGTTTGCACATGTTTCAACTATTAGTGCTTTACTATATTAGTTGTGAATGTCTATCAGAGATTGTAAAAGTTCCAGATTAAAATATATAATCAACTGCTGAACGTTTTTCAACCACTTTTTTTACAAATTCAACAACTTTTAAATGTTCAGGATGATTTGCATAAATGTCCAGATCGTCCCAAGTCTTAAATTCACTAACTAGAATTATATCATCATTATTAGCAGGCGAATCAACTTCTTTTAATCCAACCTCTAAATTAACAACTCCAGGAACTTTTGATTTCAAATCTTCCAATAATTGTTTCATTATAACGATGTTTTCTGCTTTTGTTTTACCTTCAGCTTGCTCTTTTAAATTCCAAATAACAATATGTTTTATCATGACTTTATTTTTTAATTTCAAATATTTTAATTCGTTTCAATAATTTATTTCTTCTTTCAAAAATCATTAATTCTAATATCAGAAATAATATTGCAATAGCTATAAAAATTTGAAACTTCTCTTCATAATCGGTATATATTTTTGATTCGATATCGGTTTTGTTCATTTTGTTAATTTCGTTATACAAAACATCTAATCCAGCACTCGAATTCGATGCACGAACATACATACCTTTCCCAGCTGCTGCGATTTCTTTTAGCATTTGTTCATTAATAGCAGTTACTACAACATTACCTTGATTATCTTTTAAATAATCGGTACCATTTGGAACAATTGGGATAGGACGACCTTCGGGTGTTCCCATCCCGATTGTGTGAACTATGATATTTTTATCTGAACATTCTTTAGCTTTTGCTACTGCGTCATCTTCGTGGTTTTCTCCATCTGAAATAACAATTATAGCTTTTCCAACTTCAGATTGTTCTGTAAAAGAATTTAAACCTAAATCGAGCGCTTTGCCAATTGCAGTTCCTTGTTCTTCAATGAAATTTGGTTTTATTGTATTGAGAAATAATTTAGCTGCACCATAATCGGCAGTCATTGGCAATTGTGTATATGCATCTCCTGCAAAAATGATAATGCCAATTTTATCGTTTTGCATTTGCTCAATAAGTTTGAGTATAGCCATTTTAGATCGTTCCAAACGATTGGGTGATATATCTTCGCATTTCATACTGTTCGATATATCGAGGGCAACCATTACTTCTACTCCACGACGTTTTACTTTTTCTAACTTTGAACCAAATTGTGGACGAGCTAATGCAAAAATTATCATGACAAAAACTGTCAATGAAAGAATGAATTTTATTACCAATCGAACGATTGATACATCGGGCATTAATGCCGAAATAATTGTTAAGTCACCAAATTTCTTTATGGCTCTATTTCTAAAAATAAGAGCTAAAATAAATAGCAAAATAAACACTGGTATCGACCATAATGCCATCAAATATGCTGGATGTGAATATCTAAACAATTCCATTATTCTAATGCTTTAAGGTATATTTCTAAAAATGGTGTATTTTAATAATAAGCTTAAGAAAATCAAAGCAGCTGCAACCAAAACATAAGGTAAAAACTCTTCGTTTTTCTTTGAATATTGTTGAATTTCAACTTTCGATTTTTCAAGTTTATCGATTTTTTGATAAATAGCTTCTAGTTTATTATTTGAAGTTGCTCTAAAGTATGCTCCACCAGTTGTTCGAGCTATTTCTTTTAATAATGCTTCGTCAATTTGTACTGGAACATTTTGATATTGTTTTCCATAAGGAGTATCGAAAGGATATGGAGCCATTCCTTCGGTTCCCATTCCAATTGTATATACTCTTATGTTATATTTTTGAGCAATTTGTGCAGCAGTTGTTGGATCAATATCTCCTTGGTTATTCTCACCATCAGTAAGTAAAATAATTACCTTACTCTTACCATCGCTGTCGCGTAAACGAGTTATTGCATTTGCTAAACCAAGTCCTATTGCAGTTCCATCATTTATTATTCCACATTTAACATCTCGAAATAGGTTAATTAAAACAGCATGATCTGAAGTAATTGGGCATTGAGTAAAACTTTCGCCACTAAATGCTACTAAACCAATTCTATCGTAAGGACGTCCAGAAATAAATTGTTTTGCAACATTTTTAGCTGCTTCCAATCTATTGGGTTTCAAATCTTCGGCAAGCATCGAACTTGAAACGTCTTGCGCAATAACGATATCGATTCCAAAGGTTGTTGAATCGGCCCAACTTTTCGAAGATTGAGGACGTGCCAAAGCAACAATTAATAATGCTAACGCCATTATTTTTAACGCAAAAATAGAATGGCGTAAATAATTTCTCCATGTTAATGGCAATTCGCTATATTCACGAAGAGATGAAACTTGAATGGAAGCATAATCGCGATTTCCACGCCAAATATACCATCCCACAAGTGGTATGATTATTAACAAAAGCCAGAAATATTCGGGATTTCCCCAAGTAATGTCCATGATATAATTTTGAATTAGTTATTATTTTCGTTTGGTTCTTCTGTTTTTTGTTCTTCTTCAACAATTGGTTTTTCAATAATTGCCATTGTATCATTTACAAATGAATAAGCATTTTTTAAACTCAATTCATTTTCACTTTCAACAGGAATATATTTTGCAAATTTTGCTAAATCCGCAACTTGTAACAATTGTTTAAGTTGGTTAAATAATCCGCTGTTCACAATTTCAGTATTTCGGAATATTTCCAAAACTTCATCAGAAGTTAATTCTAAAGCATTTATCTCAAATCTTGTTTCTATATAGGCTCTAATTATGTCACTAACTCTACTATGATATTCTTTAACTAAACCATTTTCTAAAAGTTGCTCATCTTTTAATCGTTCAAGTTCGCGGAATGCTATAGTATGAGGAGGTTCCATTATTCGAACAGACTCATAATTATCTTTTTTGTCGAAATATTTCCATAAGAAATAAACCATTATTCCTATTATAATTAATCCTAATAGAAACCAACGTAACCACGGCCATATTTCAGCCCATTCTAAAGGTGCTTTTAATGGAGCTTTAATGTCTTTAACATCTTTTGCAGAATCTACTTTCAATGTATTTACATATAATGAAATGGGATTAGCAAACATAGAATCTTTACCATTAATGATAAATGGTCCAACTTTTAAAACATAACTGCCACTATCGAAACTAGTGATTGTGTATTTCTGTTGAAGAACATAACTACGATCATCTTTCGAAAGAGTATCAATCTTTGTGCGATCAACAATTTCTACATTTTTTAAAAGTGTATCGGCAAATTTAGGAAATATAATTTCCGATTTGTTTCTTGGAACGGTAACTTTTATGGTTAAAAATGTTTGATCACCAATTAAAAGTTTGTTAGAATCGAGTGCTGTTTCTATACTTAAACTCTGAGAAAAAGCTGAAATAATACTCGTAATAAAAAGGCTTAAGAACAATATTTTTTTCATTCGTATATTATTTTCTTTAAATTTGGTTGAATGAAAACCACAACATTACTGTTTTTACAATTGTTTGCGATAAACAAGTTCTGAGTGATTCATTCAATTTTTATCTACATTTAAATAAATTCATTAATGGTACAATATAATCACCATCAGTAGGAAGTTTTGCAACATCAACACCACTCCGTTTAAATGTTGCATCAAGATTTGCTAATGCCTCTTTCGATTTCCGATTAAATGCTCCACGAACTGCACTGCTCGAAGAATCGATCCAAGCTTCTTTGCCTGTCTCAGCATCTTTTACACGTAATAATCCCATTGATGGTAATTCGTGTTCGCGTTTATCGAAAACATGTAATGCAATAATATCGTGTTTCTTGTTTGCAATAGACAAAGCATCAGAAAACGATTTGTCAATGAAATCAGAAATGACAAATGCTGTACAACGTTTCTTAATTAAGTTTGTGAGATGACGTAATGCTTCCGATACATTTGTTCCAGTGTTTTTAGGTTCAAATCCAAGTAAATCTCTAATTATGCGAAGAATATGCTTTTTACCTTTTCCTGGAGGAATAATCATTTCGATTTTATCGCTAAATAGAATAACTCCAATTTTATCGTTATTCTGTATAGCAGAAAAAGATATTACTGCTGCAACTTCGGTAATTAAATCTTTTTTAGTTCTTGTTGTTGTTCCAAATTCTCTCGAACCACTAACATCAATAACCAACATTACGGTAAGTTCGCGTTCTTCCTCGAAAATCTTGATAAATGGTCTATTAAATCGAGCTGTTACGTTCCAATCGATATCGCGAATAGAATCGCCATATTGATATTCGCGTACTTCACTAAAAGCCATTCCTCGCCCTTTAAATGCCGTATGATATTCTCCTGCGAAAATATTATTCGACAATCCTCGAGTTTTAATTTCGATTTTACGTACTTTTTTTAATAAATCAGCTGTTTCCACAATCTTTACTGTTTATAATTTATTGTATAAACTCTCAAAACTATGCTACTAAGGTACCTCAACGGTGTTTAGTATTTCTGTAATAATATCTTCGGTCGAAATGTTTTCAGCTTCAGCTTCATATGTCAATCCAATTCTATGACGAAGAACATTATGACAAACAGCACGAACATCTTCGGGTACAACATATCCTCTTCGTTTTATAAATGCATATGCTTTTGCTGCTTGAGCTAAACCAATCGATGCACGAGGAGAACCACCATAAGAAATAAGATTACTAAATTTTGCTAATTTATAATCGGCAGGGAAACGAGTTGCAAATACTATATCTACAATATATTTCTCAATTTTCTCATCCATGTAAACATCTTTAACAACTGCACGAGCTTTAAGAATTGCTTCTGGGCTAAGAATAGTATTTGCTGTTGGGAACGATTTTGCAAGATTTTCGCGAACGATTTGTTGTTCTTCCTCTTTCTTAGGATAAGTTATTACCACTTTCATCATGAAACGGTCAACTTGAGCTTCGGGAAGAGGGTAGGTACCTTCTTGTTCAATTGGGTTTTGAGTTGCAAGTACAAGGAATGGTTCTTGCAATTTATATGTTTCACTGCCTATTGTAACTTGACGTTCCTGCATTGCCTCGAGCAAAGCACTTTGTACTTTTGCGGGGGCACGGTTAATTTCATCAGCAAGGATGAAGTTTGCGAAGATAGGTCCTTTTTTTACTACGAACTCTTCGTTCTTTTGACTATAAATTAAGGTACCTATAACGTCAGCAGGTAATAAGTCGGGTGTAAATTGAATACGACTAAAACTTGCACTTATAGTTTTTGCTAAGGTTGTAATTGCTAATGTTTTTGCTAAACCTGGAACACCTTCTAATAATACATGTCCGTTAGACAAAAGACCAATCAACAAACCTTCAACTAAATGTTTTTGCCCAACAATTACCTTATTCATCTCTAATTGAAGTGCATCGATAAAAGCACTTTCCTGTTGAATGCGGGCATTGAGCTCGTTGATGTTTACATAACTGTTTACTGAACTTTCGCTTTGCATACTTTTATTCTATTTAATTAAGTAAATAAATTCTTTAATCAAGTCGTATTTTTCGACCTGCAAACTTACGCATTAACGAAACGAAATAAAATATATTTTATGAGTATTTTGAATTTTAAGGACTTTTTAAGCTACTAAAATTTTAACTTTAATTTTCTAATATGAAAGTGCATTAGTTAATTTTTAAACAAATTAAACCAAGTTTATCTTTGAAAATGAAAATAGCATACTTTAACTAATTGTCTATAATATATTTGTTTAGGTGTTATTTTAGTTTTTGTATAGTTAAATAACAACAAAGGTTGAGCATTTGGAATAAATTTATTTTGAAGCATTTATGCATTAATGCTAATAGTCGTAAGTATTTTTTATTATTTCTAATAATTATGAATCAAAAAAAATTATACATTTGTGTAACCAAAATAATAATTGATAAAGAAACCTAAAAAGAAATAAAATGGCAACAAAAGCTAAAGCAGCTACAGAAACAAAAGAAGTAGCAAAAAAAGCTACCGAAAAAGTAGCAACAAAATCGACTAAAGAAACAGCAGTAAAAGTTGAAGCTCCTAAAGAAAAAGCTCCAGCTAAAACTAAAAAAGCACCAACATCAGAACAAATTCGTCAAAAAGCATATGAAATTTTCTTAAAAACAGGAAATCATAATGAACACGAAAACTGGGTGCAAGCAGAAAAAGAACTTTTAAAATAAGCTTTCTATATATAAAGGCGTTGCAATCCAACGCCTTTGTATTTTAAAGAAAAACTAAAACTATAATTGTTTATGATTAATACAGAATTAAAACCCGAAAAACTTTTTTATTCAATTGGTGAAGTATCAGAAATGTTTGCTGTTAATGCTTCGCTTATTCGTTTTTGGGAAAAGGAATTCGATATCATAAAGCCTAAAAAAAATGCAAAAGGTAATCGCCTGTTTACCGCAAAAGATATTCAAAACTTTAAGGTTATTTATCATCTTGTTAAAGAACAAAAACTAACACTTGATGGTGCCCGTAAAAAACTTAAAGAAAATAAAGACAGTGCCGACCATTCTATGGAGGTAGCAGAAAAACTAAAATCAATTCGTTCGCAATTGGTTGCGATTAAGGAAGCTTTATAAGTAATTACGAATTACGGGTTTCCTTAAAATTATTCGCATATTTTGAAGCGATATCTTTTATAAATATTGCATTCTGATTTTTATTCGTTTTTTCGTTCCAAAGCTTTAGCCTCATCCCAATAAACATCCATTTCGGCAAGTGTCATTGTTCTTAAATCGCGACCTTGAGCAATGGTTTTCGATTCCAAGTATTCGAATCGACGTTTGAATTTTGCATTCGTTCTTTCGAGAGCAGTTTCTGGTTCAATATCGTAAAGGCGAGCTACATTTATCATAGAAAACATAAAATCGCCAAATTCGCCTTCGATTTTATCTTTACTCTCGTTTGTATTTATCTCGTGTTTTAATTCATCGAGTTCTTCTTGAACCTTTAACCAAACATCTTCGGGCTTTTCCCAATCGAAACCTACTGCGCGAGCTTTCGATTGCATTCTTGCAGCTTTAATTACTGCTGGTAACGTTTTTGGAACACCAGCTAAAGTACCTTTATGGTTCTTTTCCTTTTTCTTGAGTTGTTCCCAACGACCTAATACTTGTTCTTGGTTTTCGGCTTTTTCATCACCAAAAATATGTGGATGACGGTAAATGAGTTTTTCGCATAATCCATCGATTACCGATTTCATATCGAATGCTCCTTGTTCCGAACCCATTTTCGAATAGAATACAATATGGAGTAAAACATCACCTAATTCTTTTCGAATTTCTTCTAAATCTTTTTCAAGAATAGCATCGGTAAGTTCGTAGGTTTCTTCTATTGTTAGGTTTCTTAAACTTTCGAATGTTTGTTCTTTATCCCATGGACATTTTGCTCGTAATTCGTCCATTATGTCGAGCAATTTTTGGAAAGATACTAATGTTTCGTTCATGGTTAAAATAATGTTGATTTTCCAATAGGTGGAATACTATTATCGTTTACATCGATAAAGGTTATTCGTACAGAATTACTTACCGAAAGGTTTAATAGTTCTTTTGCAGAACCATTTGCAATTGCAATTTCAAGAAAACCTGAATATCCCCAAATAGCCAATAATTCGCCTCTTTCGGTTTGTTCGTACGATTCATTTATATGATAAATAATGTTTTTCAACGATGCTATATGGATTTTGCAATTTCTGTTATTATTAATCCTATTAAATTCTTCGATCGAAATATTGGTAACAGCATTTCCATAATTATCGAAAAATATAATTTCTCCAATTATAATATTTTGATTAACTGTTGGTAATTGTCTGTTTCTAATAAATAGTTTTTTTAGCGGTTTTCCAATATCTGAAACCGATTGTGTCGTAGTAATTGTATTGATAATTGAAGGGAAAATACTTAATTCGGGAAATCCATCATGAGTTGAAATTTCTTCAGTTGAATAAGAAGAAATTCCTTGAGGTATTTCATCAAAAACGAGTCCCCACATTCCATCGTTTTTACCGATAAAATAGTAATCATTGTGAGCAAATGCTATATATTCGGATTTAATGTTTTCGAAATTTCCACCTACAGCCAAAATATGAATTGTTCCTTTGGGAAATATTCGATAACAATTACGCAAAACATAAGCTGCATGAATTTTATCAAAAGGTTTAATGTCGTTTGCTATATCTACTACTGATAAGTTTTGATCTAATGAAAGTATTTTACCTTTCATTGCTCCAACGTACGAACCGTTAGTACCCCAATCGGTTATCAGTGTTACTATTGACATTGCTGTATTCTTTGTAAGCTAAATGCTTAATCCTTTTTAATATCAATAATTTTAAATTCGGTTCTTCTGTTAAGCGAACGACCACGACTATTTTCGTTTGATGAAGCTGGGATAGTTGAGCTATAACCTTTAAATGCTAATCGTGTTTGTGCAATACCTTTATCAATTAAATATTGATAAACAACTTTTGCTCTATTTTCCGATAAAGAATCGTTATGTGATTCTGAACCGGTGTTATCGGTATGACCACCAATTTCAATAACCGTTTCGGGATTTTGATTCATGAACTTAATGAGGTTATTTAGTTCCGAACGAGATAGTTTTGTTAAATCATATTTATCGACATCGAAAAATACATTTCTAAGAATTTCTTTACGACCAACTTTAATTGTTTGTAATGAAATGTCGATTTTATAAGGTTTAATTGAATCTGTTGTACTTTTAAGTGAGAAATTTTCAGAATGCATTAAGTAACCTTTTTTCGATATACTTAAAGCATAATCACGGTTTACTGGTAGACAAAGTAAATATTCTCCTGTTCCTTTTATTGAACTTGTTTTAGCAATAATTTCGGCAGTTTCTAAATCGCTTAATACAAAGTCGGCTTTAATTTCTTCTTTTGTGTCTGAATCAATAATTAAACCATTAACATACGTTACAATTACAGGGCGGAAACGTTTATCAAGCGAAAATGTAAAAATATCTTTACCTTTTTTTGTTAATCTATCGCTTGCGAAATAACCCATATTTCCTTGAGCATTTACAATCAAACCTGTTTCGTCGTTATAGGTATTAATCGGATAACCTAGATTTACAGGAGTACCCCATGTTTTATCGGCTTTCATCTTGGCCATGTAAATATCTTGGCTACCTAATCCAATATGTCCATCTGATGAGAAATATAAGGTGCTATTGTCTGGGTGAATAAATGGTGACATTTCTTCGCCTGGAGTATTAATACTATCACCTAAGTTAACGGGTTCGCCCCATGTTCCACTTTCCGTTAATGTGCTTTTCCAAATATCCATTCCTCCAAAACCACCAGGACGATTACTTACAAAGTAAATTGTCATTCCATCGGCAGCTAAACTTGGTTGAGAATCCCATGCCAATGAGTTAATTGGACGAGCTGCATTTACTGGAACTTGCCAACCAGAACTATCGCGTTCGGTAAAGTACAAATCGCAATGTCCTATTGCATCAGGTCTATTGCAAGATGTGAAAAAAAGTAAGCGATTATCGACAGATAATGATTGTGAACCCTCGTTTTTTGAAGTGTTAATTTTGTCGCTGATTGATGAAGATTTTTCCCATTGTCCAACATTGTTTTTATGGCTTATAAAAATATCTTCTTGACCTTTCATATTACCCAAAACATCGGTTTCTTTTGCTGGTAATTCAATGGTATAAATCATTGTTTTATCGTCGGCAGTTAACGATGGCCAATATTCATTATTTGATGAATTGATATTTGTACCTAAACTTACTGGTTGAAAAACAACAGGATTTGCAACTGCTTTTAACGAAAAATCAACTTTTAGCATAGCAAATTTTAATTTTATTCTATCCTTTTGAGTAAGTCCAGATGAAAGCATTGCTCGTTGTAAATCGAATTTTGCTTCTTTGTATTTGCCAATTGAATATTCAGCATCTCCTAGATTGTAATATACTTTAGGTCCGCATTGTGGATTGAGTTTAGCTACTTTTTTATAACAAGCTATTTCTTGTTCAATATCTCTTGTTACAGCACAGATATCTGCTTTTAATAAAATGGCTTCGATAAATGTAGAATCTTCGGCTAAAGCTTTATCTAATTCTGTAAGTGCACTTTGATTTTGGTTTGATTGATATTGACGCATCGCACTTTCGAAAAATCCTCTTGCCTTTGGTGAGTTCGAAGCTGGTAATTGACCTCCTTGAGCCCAAGAATTTTGCCAACAAAAAAAAGTAAAGCAGAGAAACAGGTAAACAAAAAAACGTCTTTTATTCATTATCAATAATCTAAGTTTAGATACTTTCATTATACAAATAACGCAAAAAAGCTTCGATAAAGCAAATAACTTTTAACTTTAAAGTATCATAAATTCTGTTCTTCGATTCATTGCTTTGTTCTTCTCTGAATCGTTTGGTGCCAATGGTTTTGAATCACCATATCCTTTATATGTTAAGCGTTCTTTTGCTATTCCTTTTGAAATTAAATATTCGGTTACGGCTTTTGCTCTATTGTCCGATAAGGTAATGTTCTTTTGTTTGTCACCAGTATTATCAGTATGGCCACTAATTTGAATTTTTACTTCTTTATTAAAATTCATAAATTCAATAAGTCTTTGCAATTCTACCCTAGATTCGTTTTTAAGTTGGAATTTATCGGTATCGAAAAATACATTTTCCAAAACAACAGTTCCACCAGCTTCGATTGGTTGTAGTGGAATATTTAATTCCATTGGTTTCATCGAACTATCTTGTTGTAAATTATAATGTTCGGAATAAAACATATAACCATCTTTCGACACATTTAGTGCATATTCGTTATTCAATGCTAATGGTACAAGGAATTGCCCCGAAACAGCATCAGAAAACGATGTCATTACAATATCTCCATTCTTAAGATCTATTAATTCGAACATAGCTCCCAGTTTCTTTTGTGTTTTCGCGTCGAAAATGTTTCCTTTTACATAGCTAACTTCACGAGGTCTTGCTTCTTTATACAGTTCAAAAGTATATAAATCGGCTCCACCAAATCCGCCATCTCTATTCGAAGAAATTATTGCAGTATTCCCATTTGCACTAACACGAAAATCCGATTCATCTTTCCATGTATTAATTGGATATCCGATATTTATTGGTTTTCCCCAATTTCCAAGTGAATCTTTTTCAGATTTAAAAATGTCCATTTTCCCCATTCCTAAATGTCCTGCTGAAGCAAAATATAGTGTTCTACCATCAGCATGAATAAATGGAGATTGTTCGTTTTCAATGGTATTAATATTTGGTCCAAGATTTTTTGGTGCTGTCCATTTTCCTTGTCCATCAATATGTGTTTCCCAAAGATCCATTTGTCCATAACCTCCGGGACGGTTACTTGCATAATAAACAATTCTTCCATCTGCACTACAACTTGGTTGCGATTCCCAATAACTAGTATTTACTGGATTTCCTAGATTTCTTGGATTACTCCATTGTCCTCCTTTACGAATAGAATAATATATATCACAGCTGCCTTTGCTGTCCATTCTACTACAGGCTGTATAAAAGAAAATTCTACCATCAGCTGATATTGATTGAGCACCCTCGTTGCCTGGCGTATTTATTGGCATTCCAAGATCAACACGTTTTGCCCATTTACCATTTTCCTTCTTTGCAATAAAGAAATCTTCTTGAACTGAATTTCCTCCAGCATATTGCATATTTTGACTTATTGGTAATAAACAAGTTATAATAATTTCTTCGCCATCGGCAGTTAGCGCAGGTTCATAATCGTCGAATTGACTGTTAATTTCTGCACCCATATTAATTGGGTTAAATGGTATTGGATGTTTTACTTGATAATTGCAAAAATCAATCTTTTCTTTTACTAGTGTAATTGATTCTAAATCATGTGTATTAAATACTTGTTTAAATTGCATTAATATTTCTATTGTTTGCGACGCATCTTCATACATTCCATAATCTAATTGTTCTTGAGCTAATAGAAAATATGCTTTGGGATACAATCTTCCATTTCTATTTGCACAAACTTTCAAATAAGAAATATCATCGTTTGGTAAATTTTTAGCCTTATAAATTGCAGCCATCATATAATATGCTTCGACGAAGCTTGAATCTTTTTTAATTGCTTGATTACATGGCTTTAATGCATTATCGTATTCAGTAAGTAAATATTTTCTTTTTGCTTCTTCGTACAATTCGATAGCTTTTTTATTCTGTGTTGAATACGGCTGAGCTTTAATAGCAAATGCTGAAAATAGCAGTAAAAATAAAATAAGATTCTTCATAATTATATTAAGGTATATGCATGAATTTGTGACTTTGTAAAGATATATTCCAGTTGGGATGAAGCATTACATATTCTGCAACTTTTGCAATAATCGATTCATAAACACTCCATTCTGGTTGAAGATATAGTTTACAATCTACCGAAACTCGTTTACTGTTTTCTTCGGCCCAACTAAAATCTAAATCTTTATCGATTATTACTTTTAACTCGTTTGCTCTTAAATACATTTCGTCGAGTGGGGGTTTATTCTTTTTAGGAGATAAACAAATCCAATCCCAATCTCCCGAATGAGGATGTGATCCACTAGTTTCAACAAATGTATTTATTCCATTTTTTTTGAGTTCTGAACAGAGATAATCGAGCTTATAAATAAATGGTTCTCCTCCAGTAACAACAACAGCATGAGCTGGAGTTTGCAATGCTTTTTTTATTATTTCATCAGTTTCGACAGCAGGATGAAATTGTGGATTCCAAGATATTTTAACATCACACCAATTACAACAAACGTCGCAACCACCTATACGAATAAAATATGCTGGTTTGCCTGTATGAAAACCTTCTCCTTGGATTGTATAAAAATCTTCGACTAATGGTAATACTTTTCCATCGTCGAAAATGGAAGTTTTTTGTATCAAAATAATGTTTTAAAAAATAGATTGTAAATGTACTCAAAAAATGAGTAAAGAAGGAGAGTCGATTGTAATTTTAACGGCTTTGTGTTAAAATTTAACGCTTACACCAGCCATCATACCGTAATAGTCGGCTTTATAAGACCAGCTTTTACCAAACATATGTTTATAGGTTGGCTCAAGGTTAAAATCTATGTTTTTAGCTAACGGATACAAAAAACTAAATCCCGACATTCCCAATGGATAAATATCAGCTTGTTTAAAGCCAGCACCAAAACCATTTGTAAAATATAATTTCAATGTCTTGTTTATCAATCGATATTCGCACATTACAGGAACTTCGATATAGTTAACATTGTTATTCGATTCACTAATTTTATTGTAACTCATTCCTGAACGCATATTCCATTTATCAGATACCGATCTTTTAATCGAAATGCTTGTTGAATATAAAATGTTTGTGTTTTTAACTACAACTTCAGGTTTTTGTACTGATGAAGTTATGTTTACTTTTAATCGACTAACTTCTTGCGATTGTGACGGATTTTCCGATAAATTAAACCCCATCATTGGAGCGATACCACCTGTAATCGTCCAATTATTTTGAGAAGAATTTGGCTCATCTAAAGGGAAAATTGGGTTTTGATATGCTAATGCAATATCGTTATTACTCGCGGAGTCTTTCGTTATTCCACGACTTAGAGAAATAAATTTATATATCAATTTTAAACTGTCGTTATGAGATAATGCCTTATTTGTTGAATCGATTGAAATGCTTTTAAACGATGAAATGTTAGCATCATTTAAATTTACGGTGTTTGTGTTTTGTACTGTTAGATTTTTATATTGTTTTTTTGTCTTATTATATTTATGATTTGCTATGGAATTGTTTTCCCATTTTTTAATCAAAGTTACCTTTTGATTATTACTTGCAATAACCTTTTGATTTAAAAGTAACTGTTTTGTATTTTTCTGTATTGCATTCAAATTAGTAGTTGGAAGACTAATAGTTCGAGTTAAATAACCTAATCCAAAAGAAAGTAAAACTACCCACGAGGCTGCTATATAAAGAATTGCACGTTTTCGTCGTTCTTGTTTGTGTACATTTAATTCTCGGTTAATAGAATAAAATGCTCCTTGAGGTGCTTCTACAGAATAATCATCCAAAAGCTCTCTCGAAATTCGATCTATAATATGGTCGTTTAACTTTTTCATTTTACCAAAGCCACTTTCTTTCTAAAAAATGAATGTTGCTTTGTTATTTTTTCTTGCATAATTACTCGAGCTCTCGAAAGATTCGATTTCGATGTACTCTCCGATATATTTAATAAATCGGCAATTTCTTTGTGTGAATATCCTTCAATTGCATAAAGGTTGAATACTATTCTATATTGAGGACTTAATGTTTGAATTAAAGCTGTTATTTCTTGTGCTGACATTTGGTCAATAACATCTTCGTAATGTAAAGTGTCTGATGTTTCAGGTAAATTAACTTCGAATTGTAAAACATTTTGTTTTCGATATCTTGCTAAAGCACAGTTTACAAATATTTTACGAACCCAAAAATCAATTAAAGAATAATCGCGTAATTGCGAAATATTTTGAAAAACACTAATAAATCCGTCATGTAAAATATCTTCTGCTTCAGTTCTGTTTTTTGAATAATATAGGCATATAGCAAACATTTTTCCAGAATATCTAGAATACATTTCAGACTGAAACTTTTCAGTACCAGCCTTACAGCCATCAATTATTTCGTTAATCGAACTCAAATAAAAAATATTTACGTTAAGATTGTGTAAATATACAATAGGTTGCGTACAAGAGAATGTTTTTTTTGTTTTTTTTGTAAATGTTTAACAATAAATTTGATTTTATCTAATTGAAAATCTAAATGATACTAGTTGTAGATAGCGGTTCAACAAAAGCAGATTGGCGCTTAATTAATGATGGACAATCGATTGCCAGTTTTCAAACATCAGGTTTAAATCCATATTTTGTATCTATAGAAGATATTAAACGCGATATTTTACATACAATTCCACCAACTTTTGATAGAAATGAAATTTCTAAAATCTTTTTCTTTGGGGCTGGTTGTGCTACTTTGGAACGTAAAGCATTAATAAAATCTGCATTATTATTTTTGTTTCCATTAAGTGATATAGAAATAGAAACAGATATGATAGGTACGTCGAAAGCATTGTTTAATTCTGAAAAAGGAATAGCTGTAATATTAGGAACAGGTTCGAATTCTTGTTTGTGGAACGGAGAAGCTATTGTCTCAAATTCACCGTCTTTAGGTTATATTTTGGGAGATGAAGGAAGTGGAGCACATTTAGGAATGACATTACTAAAGAAATATTTAAACAATGAATTACCTATTGATTTAAAAACAATGCTCGAAGATAAATATCCTATTACGCGAGATATTGTCTTGGAAAATGTTTACAGAAAACCGAATCCTAATCGTTATTTAGCTCAATATACTTTTTTTATTAAAGAAAATATAGAACATCCCTTTATGCGATTTTTAGTCTCGGAATGCTTTTTAGAGTTTATAGATAAACATGTAAAAGTTTTTGATAATTATACAGATTTAAAAGTACGATGTGTTGGTTCTGTAGCACACAATTTTAAAGATATTTTATTAGAATGTTCACTTGCAGGTGAAATTGATATTGATTTGGTAATTCAATCACCAATAGAAAGATTGGTACAGTTATATTTGTAAAATGGCAAAAAAAATAAACAATATAGATTTAAGCGAACGGATTTTAGCTTTAGAAAATGAAAATCGTGCACTTCGATTATTATTGGAACAAAAGAATAATGTAAATAATTCATCAAACGAACAAGAAGCATTATTCGATTCTTTGATTCAAAATATCCCTTTTGGCTTTTGGGCATTCGATAATAAAAATATCTGCTTTATTCAAAATAAAGTTTCTAAATATATTTTAGGAGATATAACAGGACAGTCAATCGATTTATTTAGAAATACTGATAATCGATTAATCGATAGTACTTTGTCTAAAATTATTGATGTTCAGGAAGGAAAAGAAGTCCAATACGAAATTCAAATAAATAATATCGATAATGGTAAAAGTATTTTTTATCAAAATGTGCTTTCGCCCATAAAAATCAATAATGAAATAAAAGGAATTCTTGTTTTTAATATTGATATTTCTGATAGAAAATCATTTGAAAAAGCACTACAAGAAAGTGAGAAAAAATTTAGAAAAATTTATAACAACAGTACCGATGGTATTGTAATTCATAATTACGATGGAATTATTGTTGATTATAACGAAGAGTTTAGAAGTATTACCGGATGGACACATAAAGATTTGTTGATTAAAGCCAATTTTTACGATATGTGTATTCCAGATCATCGAAAATTATTAAAGAAAAATATAAACGATATTAAAAACGATGAACAAGTTTTTAATCTTGAATCAGAAATTTTAGATATTGTTGGAATTTCAATACCTGTTGAAATTAAAAGTAAAATTATTCAATATGGTGATTCATCATTGGTTCTCTCAATTGTTCAAAATATATCTTTACGAAAACGATTCGAACAAAAATTATTAAATACAGTTGTTGAAACAGAAGAGAAAGAAAGAAATCGTTTAGCTGTCGACTTACACGACGAAATAGGGCCACTTCTTTCAAGTATGAAAATGTATCTATCTCTAGTTAAAGATTCTAAAGATCAAGAAAAGATAGAATATATCACTACTCATGTATCAGAATTAGTAAAGCAAGCTATTACAAGTATTCGCGAAATCTCAAATTCTTTAAGTCCACATTTACTTACAAATTTTGGTTTAGTCTCTGCATTTAATAATACGATTGCAATTGCAAAAGATTTAATTCAAGTTAAATTTACATATAATTGTAGCTCTATTCGTTTCCCAAATAACATTGAAATCGTATATTATAGGATTTTTAAAGAATTATTAAACAATACTTTAAAACATTCTGAAGCAAAACAGATAGAAATTTCTCTACAATATAATAAAAATGTATTATCTTTGGTGTTTAAAGACAATGGTAAAGGTTTCAATGTTTTGGAACAAATGGAGGAACGCAAAACCGGTTTAGGATTGTTTAATATATTAAGTAGGGTAAAAGCCATAAATGGTGATTATCATATTGATTCTGAAAAAGGTAAAGGCGTTGATTTCGAATTGAATACTAAGACGGAACCATTAAAATAAAATAGAATACTATGGCAAAGAAAAATGTTATTATTGTAGATGATCATAAATTGTTTAGAAACGGATTAAGTTTTATTATTCGTGAAATAGCCGATTTCGAAGTTATAGGTGAAGCGTCTAATGGTAAAGAATTTTTGAAATTATTAGAAGAAAAAAAACCTGATCTAGTTTTAATGGATATTAAAATGCCTGAAATGGATGGCATTGAAGCGTCAAAAATTGCTTTACAAAAATATCCTGATTTAAATATACTTGTTCTTTCGATGTACGATGATGAACAATACTATAACACTATGATTGATATAGGTGTTCGTGGTTTTATATTAAAAGATGCAGACAGCTCTGAATTAAAAGCTGCTGTTAATAAGGTTTATGAAGGCAATTCGTACTTTTCACAAGAATTGTTACTTAAAATAATTAAAAATAAAACAAACGTTACAAATGTTAATATCTCGAAACGCGAAATCGAAGTTTTAACATATATTTGTAAAGGTTTAGCAAATTATGAAATTGCAGAAATTTTAAATATTAGTCTTAGAACAGTTGAACGTCATAGAGCTAATCTTTTAGAAAAGACAGGTTCATCGAACTCTATAAAGCTAGTTCTTTTTGCAATTAAAAATAATGTGGTTAATATTAACAAATAAAACGACGGATTTCACTTATTGTAATTAAGCAAATAAAAGTCAAAAATTGAGTGATATATCCTTGTAAATGAATATCAAAATGTTGTATATTTGTAGAGTAAAATAAGAACAAAAAGACATCTTGTTCACGATCTTTGAAAAGTAAGAAATTAAAAATAAATTGGCAGCAGCACCTATAGTTGTTTTCTCGGTAATTTTTCATATCCTTCCTGTTTTCATGTTTTCTCTCTCTCTCTCTGCTGCTGCCTTTTTTAAAATATTTAAGATTTACAAGCAACCTGCGGGGTTTTCTTTTCATGTTGCGGCTTGTTTATTATTACTAAATTTAATGAGGGTTTGATTTAGTGTAGTGTTGGTTAGCAGGTTGCTTGTTTTTTCCTTTTAATTTTTTCCTTTTATAAAATATAGTTTAACAATCATCAGAAAAGATGGTTGTTTTTTTTTGTACTTTCGTGAACAAAAATGCTCTATGCGGAATGTATTCTTTTCATTTTTAATAATAATATATATAGTTCCTTCCCAGCTCTATTCGCAAACAGATAGTACTGTAAAAGAAAGTACATTACAAAATATTTCGTTTGCATTTGACTATTATCAGGGTAAAATGATGAAAATCTATGATAAAAGTCCGATTGTAAATAATAGTCGATTTTATGGACTTAATATTCTTTGGCAAACAGATGGTTCTGATGCTTGGCATAAAAGTTATTCCTTACCCGAGGTTGGAATAAATATATTCTATAATTATCTTGGAAATGATACTGTTCTTGGACGTTCTTTGGGTATTTGTCCAAATATGATATTTAAATTTAGAGGACAAAAAAAATGGGGTGCTTTTTTAAAGATAGCAACTGGTTTTGCCTATTTTAATAAACCATATAATAAGGAATCAAACCCCGAAAATTTAGTTATAGGTTCTCATATAACTAATATGACTAATCTTTGTTTAAATGCATTTTTAAAAGTATCTCCTAAATTTTCAATTAATGCCGGATATACCGTTTTTCATTTTTCAACTGGACATGTTACAATTCCTAATTATGGGTTTAATGATTTATCTTGGAATGTTGGTATTCATTACAAACCTCAAAAAACTATATTTAAACAATTTAAACCAGATACAATAAATCAAGATAGAATACTATTAAATGCCAGATTTACTATTGGTTTTCATCAACTTTCTGGAACAGTAAGTCCTGGTGGTGGCCCAATTTATCCTATTTATACAATTGCTCCATTTATTTCCAAAAGAATTGGGAAAGTAAATAATCTTAGACTTGGTGTAAGTGCAAAGTATTTTACCAGTTATTATGACTTTAGCCTTAGTGAAGGTTATTTTCGAGGTAAAGAATCTATAAATGCCTGGGTAGGAAGTATTACTTTAGGTGACGAATGGCAATTTGGAAGAGTTGGTTTTCTATTTGAACCTTCTATAAAAGTATATAATCCTTTTTTTCAAAAACTTTATATTGATGAGGTTTCTGGGAATATGAAATTCAGCGATCAAAAACGTTGGATATCTTTAAAAGCTGGTTTTGCATATTATATTTTAAATACAGCAGATAAACCTAAAAATAATCCCTGTATTGGATTGTACATTAATACTAATAAAACACAGGCCGATTATGTTGATATCGCACTTAGTTGTGGATTTTAATTTATAAACCAATGAAGAAGAAATATGTGATTACAAGTAATGGTTTACCAATTCTATTTGATGAAGCACTTATCCATAAGTATGTAGCTCTCAATTATAATATTGATAGTGCTGGTTTCTTTGAAACAAGTATTGATATTGTAAAAAATAAAATAAAGGTAAAATGCTGGGGTGAAAGTAGTTCGCTACATATTAGAAGTAAACCAATCTCAGATGAAAAAATAATTGAGGAATTTTTAAATGACTAAGTCGTAATTTGGCGTAGACAATCACGATATTTGTCGTCTAATGAAATTGTAACAAAATGTAAGAACATTTGCTTGTTATATTATAAAGTAATATATTCGTTAATTCAATAGATAAAACAAAATATAAACAACAAAACAAGGAAAATATGTTAGATGTAGGACAAAAGGCTCCACTATTTACGGGGAAAACTCACAAAGGCGAAACGTTATCTCTTGCCGATTTAAATGGTAAAAAACTGATTTTATTTTTCTATCCTAAAGATAACACACCCGGTTGTACTGCTGAAGCTTGCGACTTAAGTGAAAATTTTGATGTGTGGAAACAAAAAGGTTATGAAATTATAGGAGTAAGTCCCGATAAGGAAGCTTCGCACAAATCATTTATCGTAAAATATCACTTACGTCAAACCCTTATATGCGACACAGAACATCAAATTCTTGAACAATACGAAGCTTGGGGTGAGAAAAAGAATTATGGCAAAACATATTTTGGTGTACTTCGCAAAACATTTATTATTGATGAAAACGGAGTTATAACTCATATTTTTAATAAAGTAGATACTAAAAATCATACAGAACAAATTTTACAAGTAATAGGAGAATAATTATGGCAGCTACAGATGAAATCGCAAAGCTTAAAGAAGAAAAATTAAAAGCATTACAATCTACACTCGATAAAATCGATAAAGCATATGGTAAAGGTGCTATAATGAAAATGAGCGACCAAGCCGTGGAAGATATTCCAAGTATAAGTTCAGGTTCAATTATGCTTAATATTGCATTAGGTGTTGGTGGTTATCCTCGTGGTCGTGTTATCGAAATTTATGGTCCAGAATCGTCAGGTAAAACAACTTTGGCAATTCATGCAATTGCGTCAGCTCAAAAAGCGGGTGGAATAGCTGCAATAATTGATGCTGAACATGCATTCGATCAAACGTATGCTGAAAAACTAGGTGTTGACACTGCAAATCTTTTAATATCGCAGCCCGATAATGGTGAACAAGCATTAGAAATTGCCGATCATTTAATTCGTTCGGGAGCAATTGATATTATTGTAATTGACTCGGTTGCTGCATTAACTCCAAAAGCCGAAATAGAAGGCGATATGGGCGATTCAAAAATGGGTTTGCAAGCTCGTTTAATGTCGCAAGCTTTACGCAAACTTACCGGAAGTATTAATAAAACTAATACTTGTGTTATTTTTATTAATCAACTTCGGGATAAAATCGGTGTAATGTTTGGCAATCCAGAAACAACAACTGGTGGAAATGCATTGAAATTTTATGCATCGGTTCGTGTTGATGTTCGTCGTATAGGACAAATTAAAGATGGCGAAAGTGTTATTGGTAACCGTACAAGAGTTAAAGTTGTTAAAAATAAAGTAGCTCCACCATTTAAACAAGCCGAATTCGATATGATTTTTGGTGAAGGTATATCTAAAATTGGTGAAATTATAGATATAGGTGCTGATATGGAAATTATAAAGAAAAGTGGTTCTTGGTTTAGCTATGGAACAACGAAACTTGGTCAAGGTCGCGATGCTGTTAAACAATTATTTAAAGATAATGTTGAACTTGCTGCCGAAATAGAAGCTAAGATTATTGAAGGAAAGAAAATAGTTTAATTTTAACAGAATATCTTTAAAAAGCCATCCAGAGTTAAATGCTGGATGGCTTTTTTTATCGTTGTATGGATAGTAATTCCGATTTTATTCCAATTGGCGATTCAATTACAACGGTATAGATTCCTATTGAAAATAACGTAATTGGAATTATTTCATCTATAGTATTTACCGATAATAATTCTTTTTCATAGACTAAAGTACCTATTATATTGAATATTTTTATTGTCCCTTTGCAATGTTCTTCTGAGTTTGCTTTTATATGAATATATTGTGAAGCAGGATTTGGTGATAACGAAATAGAAATTGGGAGTTCAACGTTTTTAACAGATAATTTCCCGCTTTTAAATATTATAAGTGAATCGTATCCGTAACAAGCTCCATTATATTCCGAAACTCTTAAGGTATCGAAACCTGGATTCCCAACGAAATCGAGGAATAGAATAGAATTTTTGTTATTATTGGCTTGTTGAATATGTCCATTTCGGTTTTTTGCAGTTGACCATGTAAGTTCATCTAACGAATCGGTAGTCACTATTAAGTATGGTATTGCTGTTCTGTCTCCAGTTAAAATACTATCGCCCATAACATTTATCGTTGGTACACTTTTTACTTCTTGTAGAATAGTAACACCTGGACCTGGGCATGTTATTGTATTAGCGACATTAGGATCTTTAAATTCGAATATTTGCGATAATTTCATGGTATCAATACCAACAGCATCAGGAGTAAATAAGAATTTCAAACTATCGGAACCTTGCGGTTTACCATTTAAAGTCCACGAGAACGTCGAACCTTTTGCAAGCACCTCGAACAATTTCGAAACGTTTGGAGTAAAGCAAATAGGTAGAGCATCGGTAATCACAATAGGTATCATATTAATATCTTTCGATACGCGATAGAATCCCGTCGCTGAATCGCTATAACAACCACTAAATATCCCTTTTGCTTTAACAGTAAATTTAATAGTTGTAGTCGGTTTAAATAATGCTTGATTCGGTAAGAAATATTCAGAATTTATACCACTTACTATACCATCAGTTATCGTAATTGGTTGTCCTGTATTTGAATTATGCCATTCAAAATTTACATTGTAACCTGGTGTAATGCTCAATGGTATTGAATTAAGAGTATTGGCACAAACTAAAATTAGTGGATCAGTAAATTCTGGAATTACTGGTTTTGATTTTACTATAAGATTAACTGTTGATGCAGGACCTTCACAATGATTTATATCTGTTGTTGTTTGAGTCACGACAAACGGAGTTGACACATCTGCATAACCGTCGTTTTGAGGTTTACCATAGATTGTTGGTAAGAACGATAAACCTGTAGTGTAATTGCTTCCACCAATTGGTTGTTGCCCAGTATACCATTTAATATAATATGTACCACTAGCTTTAGCTACAAATGCATTGGGTTTACTATATACACAAATGCTTTGATCGCCACTGGTCATCGGTGCATCGGGAGTTTTTATCAATACTAAGGTTGCAGTACCAAGAGCACTCTCACAACCATTTTCTGTTTGTTTAGCGGTGAAGCTGGTATTAAATCCCGTTGTTGGTTTTTTAGGTGTATAGCTCGTTCCTGTAGCATTTGTTCCATTATCGATCCAATCGATTTTGCCACTTGCATTGGTAACTATATATTGAGGCACATTTGTTGAAGTTTGACACATCGTTTGATTTGGCTGAGCAAACAGTGGAGTAGCTGGTTTTGCATACAATTGATAGTAAACAATTGCTGGGTCGCTTGCACAATTTTCGCCTAACGATATTTGTGTAACATAGTATGGTATTGTACTCGTTAAACTTGTTGCAATATTCGTTGGTGTGTAAACTGAACCTTGAGATAAGGCTGGTGATAGGTTTGATGATGCATACCATTTAAAGGCTGCATTAACGAGTCCTGTTGCAGTCATCGGATTAAATGCTAATCCATAACAAGAAGTGTTGCTAGTAAGAACTGGTTTTGCTGGTTTAGGATTTATTCTAAATGAAACAGGTACTTTTGCACTTTGACAGCCATTTACAACCATAGATGCAAAATATTTGTAAGTTCCTCCATGCAATGTATCTACATTAGAAACGATGTAAGGATAACCTATGTATTTATTATTAGCTGTTGATGATTCAGCAATTGTGTTTGAAGTACTATCGTACCAATAAATACTTGCATTTGGTAGCACTCCTGTTACAGAAAGCGAAATGGTTCTAAATGTTGCTTGACAAATTGGTGTACTTGATATAACTGTGGGTGCATTTGTAGCTTTCCTAGTGAAAGTAACTTCTTTAGCTGGACCATAACATCCATCGGTTAAATCGTATTCGGCAATCCAAAAATTTGTAATACCAACAAACGAATTCGCTACAAATGATGTTGGATCGAATTGTGAAGAACTTGATGATATAGTTACTATTGGAGTTTCAGTTGTGCTAATTGCTGGATCATTGGGTTGAAAAACTCGATATTCGTAAAAATTATTTACATTCGATTTCGTACCTCTTGTAATGGTGAATACAGGACTTGTATCATAGCTGCAAATTTCAATATTCTGCGATTGGGGTAAATCGGCCGTACAAGGAGTTTGCGATTGAACCAACATTCCTTTAAATATAATTAATAATAGAAGTGTAAGTTGTTTTAACATATTAGTTTTAATTCGTTTAAATGTAGCTAATATATGAAATAATGCAATAATTTTCATTTGTTTATTTATTTTGCAACCATCGATTCGATTTTTTACCTTTACCGAAAAAAGATGGGAATAGAACAAGGCATATTTCAGCGGACTACTTTGCTTTTAGGAGATGAAACTATGACTCGTATTCAGAACAAACGAGTTATAATTATTGGAATTGGTGGAGTAGGGAGTTGGTGTGCCGAAAGTCTAGTTCGTTCTGGTATTCGCAATGTAACCTTGGTAGATTCCGATAGAGTTTGTATAACCAATATTAATCGTCAACTTCATGCAACTGTTGCAACTATTGGACAAGTTAAAACTGAGGTTTTAAAAAAACGTTTGCTCGAGATCAATCCACAAGCTAACATTTCTGCATTACAAAAAATATACAACGAAGAAACTCACAATGATTTTCAACTTGAATCTTACGATTTTATAATTGATGCAATTGATAGTTTAGGTAGTAAAATGCATTTAATTCGCCAAGCTACTCGAACAAATGCTGTTTTCATTTCCTCAATGGGTGCTTCTTTGAAAATTGATCCTACTCGGATTCGTGTTGCTGAATTTTGGAAAGTTAGTGGTTGTCCTTTAGGTGCTAAACTTCGTAAAATGATTAAAAAAGGCGATTTGCCAGCAAAGCCATTCAATTGTGTCTATAGTGACGAGGTTCTCGAAAATAAAGGTTATGGTTCTGCATGTGGAACAGATAAATGTCTTTGCCCTAAATCGCAAATTAAAGAAGGCGATCCCGAGCTTGTAGATCATGAATGGTGTAGTTCGAAAGCTGTTATAAATGGAACATTAGCTCATATTACAGCCATATATGGTTTTACGATTGCTGGATTAGTTATGCAATCGGTATATTATGAATAATAAAAAAGTCTGCCAACTTTCGTCGACAGACCCTACAAATTAATTATTATTAACAAGTAATAACAGTTGTAAATATATACAGTAATATTTTATTCATCTAAAAATATTGGTGAACAACTTAAATCAAATTGCAAACAATAATTATTGTGATTTAACTTATTTTCTACAAATAAAAAAGTCTGCCAACTTAACGCAGACAGACTTTTATCAACTATTAATAACCCTTGAAAAACAGTAGCAAATATAAAGTGAATAAAGTTTACTGCCAAATATTTATAAAAAGAAAACGACTCTAAAATAAAGTTTTAGATTATTTTTTAATAACCCAAAAATAAATTGTATCGGTATTCATCGCAGTGAAAATTCCCCAGCCATTTTTTACATTGCTAGGTGGATTTGTCATATCGTTCGAATTTAAATTTGTTGTTTCTAGAAGATCATAATATTCTTTATTTATTCGATATAAAATTGCTCTATATTTCCCATATAAACCTAATTCCATTTGATTAATATTGTATGCATTGTCTTGATTTGCAGATGTTATTCTTTTTGTCTTTATATCGTCTGTCGAAATTATTGTATTTGTATAAATTCTTTTTGTCCCTAACCATTCAATTGCTAAAAAATGATAATCTTTCGATGGATTATCCCAAGTTAATTCAAGATTTACAAAATTTGATAAGTTAGGTCCACCTTCTGGTTTTGTCGTCATTTGTTTTACAGAAACACTATCTGTAGAAATACTGAAATTTTGTGGTGTTGATGGAATTATTGTTTGTGAACTAATTTTTGTATTGTTATGTTCTAAGGAAATAGTAAATGTATCATTTGGTTCAATTGTTAATGCTTGAGACTTTACATAATATTTGCCTATAGAACCTTCTGTTAATAGTAAATTGTTTATATAGATTTTTAATCCCGAAATAGGTTCAACACTGTCAAGTGTGTCGTTTGAGTATGGTTTTAATGTTGAAACATTTACTGCAATTGAATCACTTCCAGCAATAATAAATGATTGAATAACTGGAATATCTTTCGTATTACTTGAAACTAAAATGTCTTTTTCACAAGAACTCAATGCTATTGAAATAGCTATAATCTTGATAAATATTTTGTTCATCTTTTTGTTATTTTAAATGAAAACTAAGTGATAGATTTGGAGTAAAACCTAACAATGTAACTTTTGTTTCGGTTAAACCCGTTTCGTCAAATTGATACTCTTTATACCAAATGTTTTTGCGATTATAAACATTGAAAATTGATAATCCGATTTCGCTTTTAATTTTATCACCAATTAAGAATTTATATTTTGTGGAAATATCTAGTCTATGATAATCTGGATATCTCGAACTATTTTTACTGCTGGTAACTGTATAGTTTTTCGCTGTTCCATCGGGTTGAGTTATACTAAATGTACCAACTGGTTCTGTATAAGGTTTGCCCGTTGTGTAAACCCAAGTTGCTGCAAATACCCATCGACCCCAATTATAGGTATTAACAATTTTAAATTCGTTTGTTACATCGTGCGATGCTGGGAAATATGATTGACCATAAACATTGAATTTGTATCGAGTTTGTCCATAAGTATAACCAACCCATCCAGTATATTTTCCAAATTTGCGTTGAACTAAGAAATCGGCACCTCTTGAATGTCCAATTCCTTCGAAAAATAATTCTTTGTAATTAACTCCTTTGCCAAATTGTGGTGTAAATCTTAATGAATATTCACTTAATCCTGTTATATCTTTATAATATCCTTCAGCATCGAAGAGCCAATTGCCCGTTTCGTAACTCGCACCTCCAATATAGTGAATCGATTTACTTACAGGCACACTTTTATCGTCCGACAATACCCAAATATCCCGACTTCCTGATGAAATATCTTCGCGAATTATTCTATTTGCAAATTGATAAAATGTTCCCCAAGAACCTTTAACTTTTATTTTTCTAGAAATATCAAATGATGTTTGTAAACGTGGTTCCAAATAATACTTTTTTGTTAATTGATAGTAGGAAGAGCGAAAACCAGGAAGCACATGTAGTTTTTTGAATAATGTTAATCTATCCTGTAAATAAGCTGCACCTAAAAATGCTTTAGTCTTTAAATTGAGAATAGTTGATGTATCGTTCAATGAATAATCGTATTTAATTCGGAATTCTGTTACATGAATCCCAAACTCTAACTGATTGTTTTGATTGAATTTAAACTCATTTTCTGTTTTAAATGAATAGTCGTAAAGTTGATTATTTTCGGTACTACCATCCTTAAAATCTTTTGTTGAATCGTTTCGTAATACAGATCGAGAATTTGAACGTTCGCGTTCGCTATAATAGTTCGAATATGATAATAGATTATTAGAATACAATAAATTACTCCACTTACGCGACCATTTTAAACTGCTTCCCCAATTTCCCCATTTCGATAAATCGGTTGTTTCTCCACCAACTGATGCACCTCCTCCCATTCGACTAAACGATCGTGAATTATCTAAATTATCTTGACCATTAAATGCACTTAACGAAACCACATCTTTTTGTGTGAAATTGTAGGTTATTTTACCATTTAAGTCATAGAAATAAGATTTTGGTGATGTTTCTTCAGAATTAATTCCCATTGCATCGGGACGTTTCATTCCTGAAGGAGCATCGGCAGGTTGAGAACTTGTTGATGTTTTACTAAATGCATTGAATAATTTATTGTATAAAAATGTTTGGTACGAACGTCGTCCTGAAAGAAAAATCGAACCTTTTCCATTTAAAGGGATTTCAACATATCCGTTTATGCCTAAAAAACTTGCATCAACACCTGCATTAACTGTTTTTACATTTCCTGTTTTACCAACAATATCTACAACACTAGAAATCCGTCCACCATATTTTGCTTCAAAACCGCCTTTATAAAGTGTAATATCTTTTATTGCATTCGAGTTAAAAGCACTAAACATTCCATACAAATGTTCTTGATTGTAAACAGTAAAACCATCAAATAATATAAGGTTTTGATCGGGTGTTCCTCCTCGAACATATAATCCAGAAGATGCTTCGTTTGCACAACTAACACCTGGCATTAATTGAAACGTTCGGAAAACATCCTTATCACCAAGCGAAGGTAGTTCAGATAGTTTTAATGGAGACATTTTCATCTCGCTTACTCCATCTGATGCTTGCATTATATTATTTCTCTGACTCATAACAGTAACTTCGTCTATTTGAGTATTTATTTGTTGTAATGGAATTAGTACGGACGATAGATTCATATTGGGATTTAAATAAAAATCGAAATTTTTAAATCCAACATAGCTAATATATAATGTAGAAGTATCTGTAGGAACTTTAAATAATGTAAAATATCCATCTATATTAGTTACTGCAACTTTTTGAGTTCCTTTAATATTAACCGTTGCAAATGGAAGTGCTTCGCCCGAACGAGCATCTTTTACTACTCCCGATATATTTACATCAGTTTGTTTCGGTTTTCCAGAATATCTTTTATTAATAATAGATATTGCAATTGGTTCAGACCCATCTGTTGCTGATGTAATAGGCAACATTTCTTCGGGACTTTTCATTTGAATATTTATTCTTTTTGTACTGTCTACAAACCATTTAAGCATTTTATGATCAGAAAGTATTACATCAAGAGTAGTTCGTAGTTTTGTGTTTGTTAAAATAACATCTACTCGATATGTTGATACAAGTTCGGAATCAACGATTATTGGAACATTATATTTAGATTTTAATTGTTTTAAAACTGTAAATAGATTTGCACCATAATAGTATTCATTTACTTTTACCGAATCTAAAAACGATTGTGCATTCGTTTTCGTCACTAAACTTGAGATTGCAAATAGTGTTATTAAAACTCTTTTTACCATAAAATATATATCATTTTGGCGAAAGTATTTGTTAAATTTCACCGTAAGAAAATAAATTGGTAAACAGCGTAAATGTAAGTGGGAATGATAGAAACGCTAAATTATTTCGATTTGGAAATTGCTAAAAACTCTTGTAAATAGGTTCGTCCAATAGGTACTGAATAATTTCCAAGATGTATTAAATCGTGAGTAAAATGAGAAATGTGCGAGAGAGAAACAATGAACGATTTGTGGGTTCTAACAAATTTATTTTGAGATATTTTAGCAGTAATTGCTTTCAAATTTAATAATGTTATAAAAGTTTTTTTCTCTGTATGTATTTTAATATAATTATCTAAAGCTTCTATATATATAATATCGGCAATTGGAATCTTAACATTTTGATATTCAATTTTTACGATAAGAAAATCTTCGTCTTTAATTTTTACTTTTGAAACTTCGATCATTTTTTTTGCTTTTAAAACTGCTTTTTCAAATCGTTCGAATGAATAAGGTTTTAGCAAAAAATCAACAGCATCAAGATTGAATCCTTCAACTGCATAGCGACTATAAGCTGTTGAGAAAATTACTAAAGGATTGTACTCCATATTCTTTATGATATTCAATCCGTTTATTTCGGGAATGTTAATATCAAGGAAAAGCAAATTAGGTTTTTCGTGTTTTATTTTTTGAATTGCCTCGAATGGATCAGAAATTAAAGCATTTAATTGAAGATAGGGTATTCTTGAACAGTATTCCTGAATTATTTTTAGTGCTGGTGGTTCGTCATCAATAGCAAAGCAGGTAATTTTCATGCCGTTTTAATTTCCAATGTTACAATAAAAAAACCATCTTGGTTTTTAATGCTTAATTGGTGACTATTTGGATATAAAATTTGTAAACGTTGCTTAACATTGGCAATGCCTAATTTCGAACCCGATTCACCAAAATTGCATAAACGGTTTCGAATAGAAAAAAGTATGTCTGATTTATGCGTTTTTATTGCTATTTCAATGTTAGATTCATCACTTACGCTTACACCGTATTTAAAAGCATTTTCAATGAAAGGTTCTATTAGTAATGGTGCTATTTTAATGTTTTCAATTATACCTTCAATTGAAAAATGAACCTTTGTTTTATTCGTTATTCTTAATTCTTGAAGTTCAATATATTGTTTTAAATAATCGATTTCGATTTGTAAAGGAACAAATTCCGATTCAGACTCAGTTAAAATATAACGCATCATACCCGATAATCGCATAATTGCATCTGGAGTTTTAGGCGAATTTTCGATAGATAACGAATAGATGCCGTTTAATGTGTTAAACAAGAAATGTGGATTTATTTGAGATTTAAGTGTTGCAAGTTCAGCTTTCGATTTTGCGGTTTCTGCGAACTGTTTTTTCTGTTTTGCATCAAATAATTCTTCTAAAATCTTGATTCCAGTACTTAATGCAAACACTAATAAGAAAAGCGATATTGAAATAAAAGGGATAAATAAATTGGGTCGAGGTGGCATGTTATTTTGGTTGAATTCTTTCATTTGATCCATATGAATTCCTGGAGGAATATGTTGCTTAAAATCAGGATGTGGTGTTAGTAAAATGTATAAAGTAATGGCAAGAATGGTAAAGAGAAAAAACAATAGATTCCTTTTTTTTAGTAAATATCGTGGAACAAGAAAATTAAGATTGATGTAGAAATAAGCGACCAATACTAAATTTGGTAATAAACTCATTACAAGCATATCCAATCGAATGTTCATTTTGGGGAACAATACAAAAGGTAGCATAAAAAAAACTATCCAAGCAATTGTATGAACTCCAATTTTTAAAAGTTTTTCATTCATAAGATCAAGAGTAGATTATGTTATTTATACCTTTTTACGAGGTACTGTAGTTTGAAATTCTTTTAAATAGAAAGGTGCAAAATAAGCAGTATCGGCAAAAGTTTTTAATTGATATGAATTTTCCGATAATTCGCACATCCATCGAGCAGAAGCTAATATGTCTATAAACTTTGCATTTTGCGATGTAATTACGATTTTAGATTTTTCACAACCATCTCCAGCAAAAACTATTGTATTATCATTTAAAAACTCAGAGAATGAACTGTCATCCAAAATTACGGGAACATCTTCTAATATTGCTTGTAATTCAGCATCAACTATTGTTGCATAAACTTCCATTCTACGAGCATCAATCATCGGACAATACAAAGTGTTCGTTTTAATGCCATAAGTTTCACGGATTCCCCATGCCATTGCTTTAAGAGTAGAAACCGCAATTAGCGGAATTTCTAATGCATAACACATTCCTTTTGCTACGGAAGCTCCAATTCTTAAACCTGTATATGAGCCAGGTCCCATACTTACTGCAACAGCATCAAGTTGTTTTGGTGTTAGTTTTTGTTCTTTTAATAATTCTTCAATCATAACCGTTACAAGCGATGAATGAGAATTTTCTTTAATCAATTCTTTAAATGCGACACATTTACCTTCGATTGCCAAAGCAACAGAACATACTGGTGTAGCAGTTTCTATTTGTAAAATTATCGCCATTTATCGTAAATATGGATTTAAAGCTTTTTCATTTCCAATGGTTGTATATTCTCCATGACCTGGATATACAACTACATTGTCGGGTAAAATCATTAATTTCGATTTTATTCCATTTACCAATTGAGATTGATTTCCACCAGGTAAATCAGAACGTCCAATACTACCTTGGAATAATATATCACCAGGGAATAAATCGCCTTGTTCTTTATTATAAAAACAAATTCCACCAGGAGAATGTCCCGGGATTAAAAAGATATGCAATGTTGTGTTTCCAAAAGTTATAATATCTCCTTCTGTAATATATTTGGTTAATTTTGGAGGTTGTTCCATATCGAGTCCAAAACTTTTGGCATGTGCTTTTGCTGAATCTATAAAAAGTTTTTCAGCTTCGTGAGCTTCAAAGCTTATATCTTTATATGTTTCGAAAATGTAATTTGCTCCAAATGCATGATCAAGATGACAATGAGTATAAATTACCTTTTTAAGTGAAAGTTTTTTGCTTGTAATAAAGTCAGATAATTTCTTTTTTTCTTCAGGGAAATAACATCCTGGATCAATAAGTACAGCTTCTTTTGTTTCATCAAATAGCAAGAATGTATTCTCGGCAAAAGGGCTAAATTGAAATGATTGAATTTCCATATATTTAAAAACTAAATATTCATAATTTAATTAATTATTTATTCTCGCCAATTCCTTTTAACATTGGGACAAACGAGAATGTTCCATGATCAATAATTTCAAACTCAAGTTCCGATTTTCTAACAACTTCGCGCATTATTTGAACGTCTGTTTCGCCTACCGGAGCTATAAGTTTTCCTCCTACTTTTAATTGACCAAGCAATGCTTGAGGAATTTCTGGTGGAGCAGCTGTAATAATAATTTTATCGAATGGACCATAATTGGGTAAACCCTTATATCCATCTCCTAAAAACGTATGTAAATGAAAACCTAAAGAAGGCAATAATTTACTAGTATGTATATATAAATCCTTTTGACGTTCAATTGTGTAAACCTTTGCACCAAGTTCTACTAAAACGGCAGCTTGATATCCAGAACCAGTTCCAATTTCAAGGATTTTTTCGCCTTTTTTCACGTCTAACATTTGCGATTGAAAGGCGACAGTATATGGTTGCGAAATAGTTTGGCCAGCTCTAATTGGAAATGCTTTGTCAACATAAGCGTAATCTTCAATACCTTTCGACATGAAAAACCAATGACGTGGAACAGTATCGATTGCTTTTAAAACTCTTTCGTCTGTTATTCCTTTTTTTCTGATTTCCTCAACCAGTTTTTTGCGTAATCCCTTATGTTTAAAGGTATCTTCCATTTTATATATCGTTGCGAATTAAGCTATCAATCACTCCTTCTTTTAGCGAATAGTTAGACTGAATAATAGTTTGCAAAGATAACTTTCTCATAATAAAATCAACAAAAATAGCTGCAATTCCTATCATATCAACTCGCATTGGGTCCATTCCTTGTACTCTAATAAGTTCTCTTTGAGGTAAATTAATGATTTTTGATTGCAAAGGTTTAAATTCAGAGTAAATAATTTCGAATGATGAAGCATTCGATTTAATTAATTGTTTTTCAGCAATAATCATATCGCGAAATGTATCGAAAGCACCTGAAGAACCTATTAAAAACTTGGCTGGAAATTGTTTAAATGCATCGAATAATGGTTGTAGTTTCGATTCAATATAATCTTCAATATTTTTAACATCCTTTTGTTGAAACGGATCGTTAGGATTAAATAATTGCAATAGTCTCGAAACGCCTATTTCAAAACTTTGTTTCCAAAATATTTGTTCATTATTAGCTAAAATAAATTCGTTGCTTCCTCCACCAATATCTAAAATCAATCCTATTTCTTTACCCCAATCGAAAGCTAATTTATTTCCATGATATATTAATTCGGCTTCTCTTTCTCCAGAAATAATATGTATTTCTAATCCTAATTCATTCTTAACAGTACGTACAAAATCATTTGCGTTTTTTGCGTTTCTTAATGCTGATGTACCAAATATAAAGACTTTATTAGGTTTATATGTTTCAATTATTTGTTTTTGAATTTCAAGGCTATGTAAGCCGCGTTCAAATGCATCAGGAATAATTATTTGATCATTTATTCCACCTAAACCAATTTTGGGAGCTAGTTTTTCATTAAAAACTTTGTTTGTACTTCCATCTGGAAGTAAATCAACAATAAGGAGATTAAACGTATTTGTTCCTAAGTCGAGAACGGCTATTCGCATTGATGCTTAATTCCTAAATAGGTGTATTTTTAATCTGTTGTTGATGCAAAAGTAGGATTAGGCATTCTGTTACCTTCTTCGTCCCAAAGTTTTTGGTCAATGTTTTTATCTTGTTTAAACATTATTTCCTTTTGTTTTTGGCCATTCTCGTACCAAAAATATGTAAGTCCTTCTTTCTTGTTTTCTGAGTAATTTGTTTCACGACGTTTTTGTCCATCAGAATACCAATAAATCCAAGTGCCTTCTTTTTTGCCGTTTTTAATTTGACCTTTTATTGCAATTTTACCATTTTCGTGTTTTTCATAACATGTTCCCGAATATGGTTTCCCTTCTTTGAAGTACAATTTATCGATTTTCTCAAGTTCACTAATTTGAACCGGAGGCTGACCGTTTGCTATAACAGAAATAAATAAAACTGATAATATTAACAAAGCCTTTTTCATAATACTCTTTTTTGTATTAACGCAAATTTACATGTAAAATAGTATTTTGATACTCTTAAATTCTTTTTTTTATATGAATTTTAATAATTTTCTAATAACAATGTGCTGTACGATTTAACGAAAGTAAGTTCTATTGAATTGTCAATATCATTTTTCGTGCCGATTCGTTTTAAAATCTTGTACCTTTGCAAGAAAAACTATGCGAATAGATATACTTACCATCTTTCCCGAAATGTTTGATGGTCCGTTTACAAACTCAATTATGAAACGGGCTAAGGCTAAGAATATTGTTGAAATATTTATTCATAATATACGCGATTTTTCTTTAGATAAACATAAACGAGTTGACGATTATGCATTTAGTGGCGAGGCTGGAATGGTAATGCAGGTAGAACCAATTCATCGTTGTATCGAATCATTAACGTCCGAACGGAAATATGATGAAATTATATTTATGACTCCCGATGGTGAGCAATTTTCGCAATCAGAAGCAAATAAACTTTCATCAAAAGAAAATATTATTATTCTTTGCGGACATTATAAAGGCGTTGATCAACGTGTTCGTGATTTTTTAATAACAAAGGAAATATCAATTGGAGACTATGTAATAACTGGTGGTGAATTAGCTGCAGCTGTTGTTACTGATGCAATAGTTCGATTAATTCCAGGTGCTATTTCTGATATTCGTTCAGCGTTATCAGATTCTTATCAAGATAATCTTTTGGCTCCTCCAGTTTATTCCAGACCCGAAATCTATAATGGATGGAAAGTTCCAGAAATTCTACTTTCTGGGAACGATAAAAAAGTTGATGCTTGGAAAATGGAACAAGCAATAGAAAAAACGAGACTTCGTAGACCCGATTTACTTGAAGAATAAAAGAATTTATATGTGTGTTGGTTTAGCGCTTCCTAAACTTTCAAAAGATTTTGTTAAGTCAAAATGAATTGAATTTATTTGTGGAATTGAGTTGTTATTTGCCTGCTTTTTTACAGAATTAAATATCGAAACTGCTGCTACATATGCATCCGAGCCAGAAACAGCAATAGTGTTTTCTACCATTTCAGTTAATGTTTTTAGCGAATGTAATACAGCTTTTAGTTCGTTAAATGAATTTAATGCTTTCTCAAATTCATCAATATCGATATAACTAGGAGCTATCGCGGATACATTTTTTGCATGACTTAAACATTTAGAAACAAATGGAACTTGTTCTTCTTGTAATTTTGGAAGTAACAGTTGTGATGATGAGTCAATATCATTCAAATATGGCATTTTAGCTTTTATTGCTTTAATCATATCAAGAATTTCTTTTACCGATTTTGGATTTATTTCTGAAGAAATTACATTACTCATAATCCATTAATTTAAAAGGTTTGACAAAATGCTTTGAATTGCTTGCTCATCTTAAATGATACTTATGCAAGTTAATCATTTTAAATTTATAAAGCTATTCGATTTTTAAGAATGTTTGAACAATAAATTAAGCTAAGCAAAATCTTTTGCCGGGGAATGTTTTTACTAATCCATTGAATTCTAAACTCAACAAAATTGCCGAAACTTTGTTTATTGCTAAATTACTACGAGAACATATAATATCAATATTTACTTCTTGTTCGCTCGAAACAATTTTTAATATTTGTTCTTCTTCGGGAGTTAATTCAACAAAAAGCGATTTCTGAATTTCCTTTTTTTTCGAACCAGAAGCTTCCCAATTTAAAATATATTCAAGATCTTTAATTGATGTTATTAGCGCAGCCTTGTTTTTGTTTATTAAATTGTTGCATCCTATAGAATATTTGTCATTAACTCTTCCTGGATATGCCATTACATCTCGATTGTATGCATTGGCATATTCTGTAGTAATTAATGCTCCACCTTTTTCTCCCGATTCAATTACAATTGTTGCATCTGTTAATCCAGCAATTATTCTGTTTCGCTTTACAAAATTCGATTTGTCCATGGGCGATTTGCTACAATGTTCTGTAATTAATGCTCCATGTTCAACAATTTCTTTTGCAACTGTTCTATGGTCTGCAGGATAAATTGTATCTAACGAATGACCTAAAACACCAATTGTGTCTAATCCATTTTCTAATGCATGCTTATGAGCACAAATATCAACTCCATACGCAAGTCCACTAACAATTAAAGCACTGTGTTGTTTTAAGTCTTGAACTAATTGTTTGCAAATATCTTTACCGTATGCTGTGGCATTTCTTGTTCCAACAATTGCGATGCTTTTGGGTGCATTAAGATTGCAATTTCCTTTTACAAATAATACAACCGGAGCATCTTCGCATTGCTTAAGTCTGGTTGGATAGTTTTCTTGATTATAGACAAAAGCTTTGATATTGTGTTTCTCGATAAATAGGATTTCGTTTTCCGCTTTTCGTAAAGTATCTGCATTCGATATACTTTCAGCTAGAAATTCGCCAACCTTGGGTATTCGTAATAGATTTTGCTTTTTCTCTTTAAAAATGCCTTCAGCACTTCCAATATATGCTATAATGTTTTTAGCAATTATATCACCAACTCCAGGAATAAAACTAAGAGCTATGTAATATTTTAATTGATCCGGAGACATTTGAAAGATGGTCTTTTTATTTATTATTCAAACGAACAATAAATGCAATTTTCTTTTCTATTTCGTCGTCTTCACCATTGTGTGATGTCGTATATATGCGAACTGGTGCTATAGATTTCACTGTTTTGCAAATAGCCAACGTTTCCCAATCGATATACCAATCTTCGGTAAAAATTATTGATTTAACCTCATCTAAATCCATCTTTGAATTTATTCGAAGTGTATCGTAACTTTCAGTTTTTGTGTTTTCAACTGAATATAGTTTGGTGCATTCGCCCATATTCGTTTTTATTTCTTCGACACTTAATTTTTTCTTTTGATCGAAGAAATCGTAAGCTTCTACTTTTTTACTTAAAACATTATCAAGTAAAATATTCATAAAACGTTTGGGATTTAAGTCGGCTAACCATTCGGGAACCGTTTCGTTGTATAACGAAAATTCGGTCGTAACATTTTCTTTTATTAATGTGCATTTGCCATGTTTTTCCGACGAGTTTTGTTTAACGAGGAAAAGCATTTTCTTTAGTTGATCGGTTTTTGCTGTATCGTCTTCTTTATAGTATACTTTTACTGGACACCAACTTTTAACATCTTTCGTTAGCGTAAACGATTGACTATTAAAATTCCAGTTTTCTATAAATAAAAGTTTAGTTAATTCATTTTTGTCGAATCCAAATTGACGAATTATTAAGGCTGTATCTCCTTGCTTTTCATTTACTCCAACTACAGTATCTTGCCAAGTTCCAATAACTGCTTTTATTTCTTCTTTCGATAAAACTTTTGCCGTATCAAAAGGATCGTAAACCTTAATTTTGCCTGTTAAGGTTGTAGCGATAAGTTTATCTTTAAAATCAGTTTTATCTAAAGTTGTAAATATTTCAGAACTTTCAGGGAACGATATTAAACTCTCGTATTTAACTTGAATTTCGTTTGGAATTAAATCGTTTGTCTTTGATTTGTCATTTCCCGATTTACAAGACCCAAGAAAAATTGTTATTAGAAACAATCCATAGAAAATCCTTTTCATTCAAATAAATTTATGTGTTTTTGTATTAGTTTTTGTAGTAGTATTTTAGCGTAAGGCCAATGTTTACAATCCATAATTTAGTTGTTGAACTTGTTACGAAGTTCATACATGGATGCCAATCTAAACTAATTGCCATTGGAATATCTCTAGGAATTAATTCAACTCCAACTTGAGCATCTGCACCAAGTTGAAAAGCTTCTTTTGTATATATTTTTTTCCAAGAACCGGCATGAAATCCCATACCTACGTAATAACGAAATGTTTGAGGAATTTCGGGAAATGGATTAAAGAAAGTAAAAATACCATGTATTTGACCACCCGAACGAAAGTCCGATAATGCCGCAAATTCAATTGCTTTTTGTGGATCTACAAGGAATTTAAAAGCAGGACCAACGAGAGGAGTTGGTAAACTTGTCGCTCCTAGATCGGTACTTGCACTAACAACTTCCATACGACCTCCTAATGACCAATTATAAATTCTTCTTCCTCCTTTTTGTGAAAACGAGACTAAACTTATGGCAACTAAACTTGCCGTAATTATAACTTTTGCAATTTTCATAACTAGTATAATTTAATGTTATCTAATGTTTTAATTATTTGATCTAATTCTTTTGCCTTAAGTGAATTAATGCAAATTGGCGGATATTTTACAATCTGACGGTCTTGTCTACGATAGATTACCAATAAAGTTTTCAATCCTTTCTTTTGAATTTCGTATTTTTGGAATTCGGCTAATGGAAAATCAAATGACTTTGCTTTTTTACCAAAGGTTAAAAGTTGGTAAAAACGAATGGTAATCTTACCTAATTCAGTACTAAACGAAATAAAATTAAACTCTTTTGCTATCCTATATATATTGTAACCAATATAAATTAGAAGTACTGTTAATGAAAGAAAATGTCTAGAAAAACCCATTTTCGCATCTAAGTCGTCTATAGTTGTAAATGCTGCAATAAATGCACCAGTAATAACTAAAATACCTAATCTTTTTAGTTTGTTTTTTACCGTATAATTTGAGTTGTCGAATGTCATATTTTATTCAATTTTATTTTCAAAAGTAAGGCTTAATAGTGTATTAACAAAAAAATAGTTTTAAACATTTCGATTAATTACTGAGAAAAGAATAAAACTACTTCGTTATTTGGTTAAAATGATGTTTTTTTGCAATCTGAAATTAAAATAAAAAAGATGGGACTAAAATGTGGTATAGTTGGTTTGCCAAATGTTGGAAAATCAACGCTTTTTAACTGTTTAACAAATGCAAAGGCACAAGCTGCCAATTTTCCATTTTGTACAATCGAACCAAATGTAGGGATGATTACCGTTCCCGATCCTCGTTTAAACGTTTTGGAAACTTTAGTTAAACCAGAAAGAGTTGTTCCTACAACAGTAGAAATTGTTGATATTGCTGGTTTAGTAAAAGGTGCAAGTAAAGGCGAAGGTTTAGGAAATAAATTCTTGGCAAATATTCGCGAAACCGATGCAATTATTCATGTACTTCGTTGTTTCGATAACGAAAATATTACACATGTCGATGGTTCTATAAATCCGGTTAGAGATAAAGAAACAATAGATATCGAGCTTCAATTAAAAGATCTCGAAGCTGTTGATCAAAGAATTAATAAAGCTCAAAAACTAGCTTCTGTAGATAAATCGCAAGTTAAAGTTTATGAGATTTTAAAAGCTGTTAAAGCACATTTAGAACAAGGATTAAGTGTTCGTGGGCTTGGACTTACAGAACAAGAAGCCGAACTTATTAGCGATTTGCATTTACTTACACTTAAACCTGTATTATATCTTTGTAATGTTGATGAAGCTGCTATAAAAGAAGAAAATGCATATGTAAAAGCACTTCGCGAATCGGTAAAAAGCGAAAATGCACAAGTACTTGTTCTTGCAACTGCTGCTGAGGCTGATATTGCTGAATTAGAAACGTACGAAGAACGTCAAATTTTCCTTTCTGATCTTGGTCTTGAAGAAGCTGGAGTTAATAAATTAATAAGAACAGCATATTCTATTCTCGATTTACAAACCTATTTTACTGCTGGCGTAAAAGAAGTTCGCGCATGGACGTTCCATCGTAATATGTTTGCTCCGCAAGCTGCTGGTGTTATTCATTCCGATTTCGAAAAAGGATTTATTCGTGCCGAAGTTATTAAGTACGACGATTATGTGAAATATGGCTCAGAATCTGCTTGTCGCGATGCTGGAAAACTTTCGGTTGAGGGTAAAGATTACGTTGTACAAGATGGCGACTTAATGCATTTTAGATTTAATGTTTAGATAATTTATCGTGAAGGTATTTGAATACAAAAAGAGACGTCCAATTTGGGCGTCTCTTTTGTTTTATTGAATATAAAGATTGACATATATGTATAATTTGGGCAACTCTTCAATATTGAATCATAAATAGCAAAGATTATGCTATTATAAAACAAGGAGAACCCAAAAAATCGCCTCCGATTTGTTCCCGCAAATTGGAGGGAGCAATCGGAGGGCTATTTTTCCTTCCTCCAAACTGCGGCAACAAAAAATAGCCCTCCGATTCCTTGCCGCAATTCTGAGGGAATAATCGGAGGGCTATTTTTTCGTCCTGCAAATCTGAGGACACAATCGTAGGCCTTTTTTCTCTTCCTCAGTTTTGCGCGAACAAATCGGAGGGGATTTATTTGCCTATTGAAATGTTTTTGAGAGAAAATAACTGTGTTTCGATTGTAAAAAGAGGTTTTTTTACATTCGAATATGAATCTTTAAATAATATCAATTAAATATTTAAACCTTCACTTGCAAGTTGCAATATCTATTTACATAACTTTTCTCTATTCGATTTTGCAGCTTCAACACCAAGTTTATCGGCTTTTTCAAAATCTTTACAAGCTAAATCGAGCATTCCTTTTAAATAGTAGGTATTCCCTCTATTATTAAGAGCATTTCCAAGTAATGGATTTAAAGCTATTGCTTTCGAATAGTCTTCTAACGCTTTATCGGGTTGTCCTTTGGCATTATAAAGATTAGCTCGGTTAAAATATAAATTATCTTTCGAAGCATCTTTGTTTATTGCATTTGTATAATCGTTAATTGCGTTATCGTAATCTTTTATTTGTTCGTAAATAAATGCTCGCAAAGAATAAGGTTCGTAGCTGTTTGGCTTAATTTCAATTGCTTTTGTGTAATCTTCAATTGCTTTTTGAGGTAAATTTAATACGTTGTAAACACTTGCTCTATGTAAAATTGCTCGATAAAAAGTAGGATTATATTCTATAGCTTTCGATACATCAGCAATTGCTTTATCATAAAACTTCATTTGACTATATACATATCCGCGATTATAAAAAGCATCAGCATAATTCGGTTTTAATTCAATTGCTTTTGTATAATCGGCAATAGCTTTATCGTTCATATTTGCATCGGAATAAGCAGAACCTCTATTTAAATAGAATAAAAAATAATCAGATTTTAATGCAATTGCTTTCGAATATTCTTCAACTTGCGCGAGTGCATCCATGTTGTTTATTTTTATACATCCACGATTATAATAAATAAAACAAGAGTTCTTATTCATTGCCAATGCTTCGTTATAAAACGTGGTTTGCGATGCATATGCTTTCGATTTAATAAAACTATTAAACCCAAGACATAACACAATTGTAATTGGTATAAATACTTTATTCTTTTCTAATTGAATGTTCCATTTTTCGGGAATGGCTTTTAAAGCAAAAATAAAAATACCAACGAGTGGAAGTATAAAACGATGGTCAAGATAATCGATTAATGTGTGTTTGAAAAACAATGTAGGAACAATAAATAATAAAAACCAACCAATAAAAAAGAGATTATTTTTCGATGAATGTTTCGCTGACTTAATAAAAATAACGATTATGGCAATAAGTATAAGTAAACCTAAACTCGTTTTAATAATAGAGAAACTTGGAACAGGTGCAATATCAAATGGAATAAAGAATTTAGCTAAAGATTCGGGAATGGTTTTTATCATTGTATACATCGATGTAAAACCAACTTGATCTTCTTGATTTGCTATAGAAACAATTGCTTTTGAACGCATCCAAAACCATTGTAATCCAATAATTCCAAAGATAAAAAAATGTAAAATATTCTTTTTGTCGAAAAGCCTTTTATCTGTAAAACACAAGATATACAGAGCGAATAAAAAAGGAAGCATTGCCGCAGTTTCTTTGCAAAAAAGGGCTAGGGTATACATCAGAATATTTAATAGTAAATGTTTTATTTTGCCCGAATTATTGTATTCAATAAAGAAAACTAATGCCAACAAAGAAAATAGGGTTAATTGTAAATCGCCTCGAGCAGGAATCCATGAAACAGTTGAAACGAAAAGTGGATGGACACAATATAAAATTGAACCAAACATTGCTATTTTCTCCGATATTTTAAATTGTTTAAGTAATAGAAATAATGTATAAGCAATTAATCCAATAAGTAATACATTCGAAAAATGATACATCCAAGTTTTGTCAACTCCCGAAATTAATGCATCGAACAAATACGAAATGGTTTGCATTGGTCTGTAGAAAAGGCTTTGTTTTGTTGTTAATGCATCGATAGAAAATGCATGAAATATGTTCGAAAAATGACTAAAGAAATCACGATTATTTACTAATATCATATCATCATCAAAGCCTACAAAACCAAAAGATATCGTTTGTAAATAAACCAATACTGGTACTAAAAACACTATAAGTAAAGAAATGTTTATTGTAGATTGTGGAATTGCTTTGGGTGAATTCGTTTTGTTATTCTTCGCAGTATTTTGTTGCTTTTCTACTTTAGATGAAATCTTCGACATGATATTTACAATTGTTTTATTATTCAAACTAATCAAAAGTACAAAAAGATTTAATAGTAAATGTTGACTAGATATAAAAGTAAAAGCCGAACATCACTGCTCGGCTTTTACGGTATAAAATCGTAATTCGTAATTATTAATTCGTAATTGACTTATTCTGCTATATCTTGACCGTGACATTTTTTATATTTCTTGCCACTTCCGCAAGGACAAGGATCGTTTCTGTCTATTTTTGGTCCAACATGTACTGGTTGTACTCTTTCTGGACGAGGTGGTTGGTTTGGCTGAGCATTTGGTTGAGCTGTTTCATCAGCATCTGTCTTGCTAGCTTTGTATTTACTATAATCGTGATGTTGAGGTTGACGCTCTTGTTTCGCTTCAGCTTGAACAGGAATATGAGCTTTCAATACCGTTGATACAATTTCTTTATTAACCTTATCGAGCATTGCACTAAACAATTGGTAAGATTCGAATTTGTAAATCAAAAGTGGATCTTTTTGTTCGTATTGTGCATTTTGTACCGAATGACGAAGGTCGTCTAATTCGCGAAGATTCTCTTTCCAAGCTTCATCCATGCGGTAAAGAATCATCGATTTCATAAACGATTTGAAAAGTTCTTTACCTTCGGAAGCAGCAGCCTTTTTAAGATTAGTGGTAATATTAAAACCGTGAAGTCCATCAGTAATTGGAACAACAACATTTTCGTATTGCGAACCTTGTGTATCGTAAATTTGTTTTATAACAGGATACGCTTGTTCTGTCATCGTTTTTTGTTTTCTATCGAACAACTCTAAAAGATGAGAGTATAGACTTTCAACAATTTTGTCGGTACCATCTTTTAAATATTCGTCTTCTGTAATTGGACATTCCAACGATAAATGACGAATTAACTCTATTTGGAAATCAGAAAAATCTACATTCCCATGACATTCGTTTACAATGCTTTGACATACATCCCACATCATGTTTGCAAAGTCAATGCTAATACGTTCTCCATAAAGTGCATTGCGACGTTTTGTATATACAACTTCGCGTTGTGAGTTCATAACATCATCGTATTCCAAAAGACGTTTACGAATTCCAAAGTTATTTTCTTCGACTTTCTTTTGAGCACGTTCTATCGATTTCGTAATCATAGAATGTTGAATAACTTCGCCTTCTTGTAAGCCAAGTCTATCCATAATTTTTGCAATACGTTCACTTCCAAACATACGCATCAAATCGTCTTCCAATGCAACAAAGAATTGCGAAGAACCTGGATCACCTTGACGACCAGAACGTCCACGTAACTGACGGTCAACACGACGAGATTCGTGACGCTCGGTACCAACAATTGCAAGTCCTCCCGCAGTTTTTACTTCTGTCGTTAATTTAATATCTGTACCACGACCAGCCATGTTTGTTGCAATGGTAATTCCGCCTGTTTTACCAGCTTCAGCAACAATATCTGCTTCTTTTTTGTGAAGTTTAGCATTTAAAACATTGTGCTTAAGCGAACGGCGTGTTAGCATTCGCGAAAGTAATTCCGATATTTCAACATTTGTTGTTCCTACAAGTACTGGACGACCTAATTTATTTAGTTCCTCAATATGATCGATTACAGCATTGTATTTTTCACGTCGAGTTTTGAAAACCATATCTTGTTCGTCCTTACGAACAATTGGACGGTTAGTCGGTGTTACAACAACTTCTAACTTGTATATATCCCAAAGCTCACCAGCTTCGGTTTCAGCTGTACCGGTCATACCAGCAAGCTTTTTGTACATTCTAAAGTAGTTTTGTAATGTAATTGTTGCCATCGTTTGCGTTGCAGCTTCAACAGCAACACGTTCTTTAGCCTCAATTGCTTGATGAAGTCCATCGCTATATCGACGACCATCCATAATACGACCAGTTTGTTCGTCAACAATTTTTACTTTGTTGTCCATTACAACATACTCAACGTCTTTTTCAAATAAAGTATAAGCTTTCAACAATTGACTTACAACATGAACTCGCTCAGATTTTACAGAATAGTCTTGAATAAGCTCGTCTTTTGTGCGAATTTTTTCATCAGGATTTGTTACTGTTCTTTCTATTTCAGCAATTTTTTCACCTATATCAGGCAAAATAAAGAAATCTTTAACTTCAAGATCAGCAGAAATAGAATCAATACCTTTTTCTGTAAGATCTATACTGTTTTGTTTTTCATCGATTACAAAGTAAAGTTCGTCGGTAATTATTGGCATGTTTTTGTTATTCTCTGCCATATAAAAATCTTCGGTTTTTTGAAGTAATGCTCTCATTCCCGATTCACTCAAGAATTTAATTAATGCGCTATTTTTCGGTAAACCTTTGTGTGCTCGAAGTAATAATTTTGCACCTTCTTCTTGTTTCTTTTTATCGTCGGTTGCATCAAGTAGTTTTTTAGCATCAGCTAATAAACGGGTAACATGTGCCTTTTGAATATTGAAAAGTTTCTCAACCCTAGGTCGATAATCGTTAAACATTTCGTCAGCACTTTTAGGAACTGGACCAGAAATAATCAAAGGTGTACGAGCATCGTCAATTAAAACCGAGTCAACCTCATCGACAATTGCGAAATTATGGACACGTTGTACAAGATCATCAACATCCATTGCCATGTTATCGCGAAGGTAGTCGAATCCAAATTCGTTATTTGTACCGTAAGTTATATCTGCTAAATAAGCACTTCGACGTTGAGGTGAGTTTGGTTGATATTTATCGATACAATCTACACTTAAACCATTAAACATAAAGATTGGTCCCATCCATTCGCTATCGCGTTTAGAAAGGTAATCGTTTACTGTTACGACATGAACACCTTTACCCGGAAGAGCATTTAAGAAAACGGGTAGGGTAGCAACCAAGGTTTTTCCCTCTCCAGTAGTCATTTCGGCAATTTTACCAGAATGAAGTATTATACCTCCAATCAGCTGTACATCGTAATGAATCATTTCCCATTTAACAATGTTTCCTCCAGCCATCCATTCATTTTTGTAAATGGCTTTATCTCCATCGATAGTCACAAAATCGTGAGAAAGTGCAAGTTCACGATCGAAATCGTTTGCAGTAACTTCTATGGTCGGATTATTTGTAAATCGACGGGCTGTTTCTTTAACAATTGTAAATGCTTCGGGAAGTATTTCGTCTAAAACGTTAACAATTGCTGCATCAATTTCTTTGTTTGCCGCTTTAATGCGTTCGTACATTTTTTCGCGATCGTCGACATTAATTGAATCGTCTTCGATTTTTACTTTTAAATCTTCGATCTCAGTTTCAAGTGCTTTTACAGCTTCTTGAATTCTTGCTCTTAATTGTGCTGTATGATTACGAAGTTCATCGTTTGAAAAAGCTATTGCTTGTGCTTCGAATGTTTTGATTTTTTCGACAAGTGGTTGAACTTCTTTTATATCGCGATCTGATTTGTTTCCAAAAAAGCGACCGAGCAGGCTGTTTATTAAACTCATTGTTCGTTTTAATTCTTAAAGTAAATATTGTAAAATCTTATTTCGATTGAGTATTCTCAATTATTGAGCAAAAATATACTTTTTTTACTCATTGGGACAAAAAGACATGAGAAAAAATGGAGTAAGTTTCAATATTGATTATCAAATTTTCAGTTTAAAAGGATTAAACTAAATCAAAACATTCTTAAATGTATTTTAATTGTTGATTTTATATATCTTTAAATATCTAAATATTTTCTTATTTCTAATGCAATCGTTACCTTTTGTAAATATTCATTCTCATAAATATATTTTCGGTCAGGATGTCAGTATCGAAAATGTTTTTGTGCAAGAAAGACATAAAAAACAACCTGAAGGTTTGTATTCTTTAGGTTTACATCCTTGGCATATAACCGACTTACCTAATAATTTCGATATCATATCAACACTAGAATATTATATTGAAAAAGATAAAAAGTTAATTGCTATTGGAGAAATTGGACTCGACAATTCGATTTCTATTCCATTTCATCTTCAAAAGGAACTTTTTGAAAAACAACTATTAATTGCTCAGCAATATAATTTGCCTGTGATAATACATTGTGTAAAAGCATATTCAGAGTTAATTAACTCAAAGAAAAAACTTGGGATTACAATTCCAATGATTATTCATGGTTACAATGGAAACCGAATTGATACTACTGAATTACTAAAACATGGATTTTATTTTTCTTTTGGGAAAATGTTAATGTTGGGGAATAAACATTCATATGAATCTTCGTTAATAATACCCTATAATAAACTCTTTTTAGAAACTGATGAATCAAGTTTTTCAATTGTTGATGCTTATTTGAAAATGGCTGAATTTAAAAGTGTTACGATAGATTTTCTACTAAAAGAATTGTATGATAATTTTAAACTTTGTTTTAAAATGTAAACTGTTGAGAATTAGTTAATATCTTATTAATAAAAGTTTTCACAAATTAGTATTTTTGATAATCCGAATATTTTGATTTTATAATGGCTAGATTAAAATGTAAAAGTTGCGAACAGTTTTTTGATTTGAATGGAACTTTAGATATCAATTGTCCTCATTGTGGAGAGCTATTAACTAATTCATTTACCGAATGGATTAAAAAGCCAGGTCACGAGAATAGAACTTTTGAAGATTATAAAAGAAAAAAATGTTATCCATCTAATTCATCATCCAAAGTAATAACCAATTCCCATATTCAAACTCATTCGCACAATTCACATAGCTCATCGCATTCAAATCCATATAAAAAAATTCAAAGATCAGCAAAAGAGAAAAAGCGATTTCAAAAAAGAATATATATAATATCTGCTATTGTATTAATTCATCTTATTGCACTTTTTACAAACCCTAATCTCGAATCTCATAAAAAAGCATTTCACGAAAAACTGTTTGGCGAAAAACATATTGATATAGCTAGAGCTACAATAATTGAAAAAGATGAAATTGATGATCCAACATGGCGATATAAGTCGCTTTTAGTTGACATTGAAAAGGGTATTTCTGTAAACGATTATTTGATTTTTTCTGTCACAAATCTAAAATGGTCGAAAAAAAACTATCCAATTGGTTTTGGAATCTTTGGTTTCGTATTTATTACCGACGAAGTAGAACGGTTAAAGAAACAATTTTAACGTTGAAACGAACCATCATTAATATCAATACAACTACCATTTATGTATTCTGGACTTTCGGTTCCTAGCCATAAAATAGTTTTAGCAATTTCTTCGGGATTTGCGAATCGACCTGTATAAACAGATTTTAGAAAGGCTTCTTTTCTTGCATTTGGAATAGTGGAAAGCATTTCTGTATTTACTGGACTTGAAGCTACTGCATTAACCAAGATACTATGCGGTCCTAGTTGTTTTGCAAAGCTTTTCGTTGCATTTAATAAACCTGCTTTTGAAATACCATACCAAATATCTGGATGACCAATATGTCCGGCTATGGAACAGTTATTTATAATTCTACCCGATTTTTGTTTAATCATAGATTGGGCTATGCATGTTATTAATTCAACTGGTGCTTCGAGATTAATTTTCAATAAATCGTTTTTAGCATTTTCGGCGTAATTCTCATAACCGAATGTGTTCATAATTCCAGCATTATTTACTAAGATATCTACTGTATCTATTTCTGAAATGAGTTGCTTAATTTTTTTGATTTCCCTTAAATCAAATGGAATGAATTGACACTGTAAACCATCTAATGTTGATGGATCTCTAGCAATAACAGTAACATTGTAATCTAATGCAAGAAAAAGTTTCGTCGTTTCAAGACCAATTCCTTTATTTCCACCTGTTATTAATACATGTTTCTGCCTCATATTATTCTTTAATATAAACACGCTTAACTCTTCGAGCTATCGAAGTTAGTATTTCGTATGGAATCGTTCCAATTTTTGCAGCTTGTTCACTTATTGTAAGTTCTTTTCCGAAAAGAATCACATCGTCACCTTCTTTAACTTCAATTCCGGTAATATCAATCATTGTTGCATCCATACATACATTTCCAATAATTGATGCTCTTTTCCCATTTACAAGTACACTTCCTGTTCCATTGCTAAACTTTCGATTCCAACCATCGGCATAACCAATTGGAATTACTGCAATTTTCGATGTTTTACTAATTATTCCTTTTCTGCTATAACCAACACTTTGTCCAACTTGCATTGTTCTAATTTGCGAAATACAAGTTTTTAATGTACTTATATGTTCTAACTTATCGTTCTGAATAGCACTAATTCCGTATAAACCAATGCCAAGTCGTACCATTTCGAATTGAGCATTAGAAAAACGTTCAATTCCTGCTGAATTTAAAATATGACGATCGAACGAATAGGTAATAGTTGCTTTTATTTGTTCCGTAATTTTATTGAATAATTCAATTTGTTTAATGGTAAACTCATCAAATTGTGCTTCATCACTTCCTGCAAGATGAGAGAATATTGACGAAATTTTTATTGATGGAGTTTGTGTTAAAACTGATAATAGTTCTTGTACTTCATTTTCAATAAATCCCATTCGAGCCATTCCTGTGTCGAATTTTAAATGTATAGGAAAGGTCGTACTTAATTGTGAATGTTCTAATGCAGTAATAAACAAAGATAGAATTCTAAAACTATATATTTCTGGTTCCAAATGATTTTCAATCATCGTATCAAAAGTTTCAGGTTCTGGATTCATTACAATTATTGGTAATGTTATGCCAGCATTTCTTAATTCGATTCCTTCGTCGGCAAATGCAACCGCTAAATAGTCGACTCTATGATGTTGCAATAGATTAGCAATTTCAAAACTACCACTTCCATATGAAAATGCTTTTACCATAACAACTATTTTTGTTTTATGATTAAGCAAACTTTTGAAGTAATTTAAATTATTACTTATCGCATTAAGGTCAACTTCTAAAACTGTTTGATGTAATCGTTGTTCTAATTCGTTAGTTATTTTTTCGAATCTAAATGTTCTTGCTCCTTTTATTAAGATAGAACAATTCGTAAATTGATATTTCGGTAATTGTTCAATAAAATGTTCTGTAGAAAAGTAATAATCTCCTTTATAAAGTCCTTTCTGCTTGCATTTAAATAAATCTGGTCCAATTCCTATGAATGAATCGACTTTTTTCTCTTCGAGGATTGAGAATAAAGAACCATATAACTGATCAAGAGGCATTCCCGATTGTTGAACATCAGAAAGAATAACAACTTTTTTGCTATGTTGGTTTTGTTGATTAAGGAAATCTAATGCTATTTTAATGCTCTCCAAATCAGAATTATAACTATCATTTATTATCGTTGTATTGTTATGACCTTCTTTTAATTCCAAACGCATTGCAATTGCGGGAAGATGTTTAAATAAATGTTTTTTATCTTGAGAAAATAATCCTAGATATACAATACTAGCCAAACAACAAACAGCATTCTCTATCGAAGCATTATCGTTAAATGGGATTGTAATTGAATCTGAATTTCCCGAAAAAGTGAAATGAATTGTACATTCATTTTGTGATTTCTCAATTTTATGGACAATTATATTGGCAGATAATCCATTTATAGACCAATTAAAAGACTGTAGTTTCTTTTTAGATATTTGTTCATCAATTAATGTGTAATCTTTCGAATAAATTATAACATCACTTTTTGAAAATAGCTCTAATTTTTCCGAAATTTTTTGTTCAATCGATGTGAAATATTCTTGATGAGCATTTCCAATATTTGTAAAAATTCCAATTGTAGGTTGAATAATACTTTGCAGTTTTATCATTTCATTAGGTTCTGAAATACCCGCTTCGAAAATAGCTAAATCATTTCCTTTATCTATTAAACTTACTGATAAAGGAACTCCTATTTGAGAATTATAACTTTTGGGACTTCGAACAATAGATTTATTCTCGGATAATAGAAAATACAACCATTCTTTTACAATTGTTTTACCATTACTTCCAGTAATTCCAATTGTTGGAATTGTAAAATTTTGTCTATGCTTACTTGCAATTTGTTGTAAAGCTTGTATTGAGTCTTTTACTAAAATATATCCAGCGTCTGTAAAAGTATTACTAGGTAATTTCTCTACTAAAAAACAACGAATTCCTCTTTTATAAAGTTCATCTAAAAAAACATGACTGTCGTGTTGTTTTCCTTGTATAGCTATGAATAATCCACCTTTTATAGAAACATGATTTCGACTATCTGTAATTAATGAAGAAACTTGTAATGTTGAATCTCCCGTAACATTTCCATTTGTAAATCTGGCAATATCAGCTAAGTTGTAACAAATCATAACAATTAGACTTTATATCCAATAACTAGAATATCGTCAATTTGTTCGTAACCCGATTTCCAATCTTCTATGGCAGAATCGATTTTTTCGTATTGCTCGTTAAATGGAAATGTGGTGATATTTGTAAGTAATTTTTTGAATCTTTTTGTTAAGAATTTTTGATTTTTAGGTCCTCCAAATTGATCGACATATCCATCTGAGAAATTAAACAATGTATCTCCAGGTTGTAATTGTAAGGTAACACTTTGGAATGGATGTGTTTCGGCATATATTCCAATTGGCATTTTATCGGCTTTAATACTAATTAAAGCACAACCTTTTTCATCATCTGTTTCAAATATTTCTTGCGTAATTCGACCATTAGTCCATTCTTCCATAATATCTGGATTCTTTCTTACAATGAAAATCGGATTGTTTGCACCAGCAAATTCTAATGTCATAGTTGTTTCATCGTAAATATACATAGAAACATCCATTCCATCTTTTTGTTCTCCTTTTTTACCCGTTTGTTTTAACGACGAAATAACATAATCGCGAAGTTCATTTAAAACAGCAGCGGCATTCAAATTATCGTTCAATTGGTTAGTAATTTCATTTAAGAATGCCGTTCCTAACATGCTCATGAATGCTCCAGGAACTCCATGACCAGTACAATCGGCAGCAACTACAATCGTTTTGTTGTTTCTTGTCCCAATCCAATAGAAATCACCACTTACAATATCACGAGGTTTATAGAGTATAAAATAATTTCGACCTAATAAATTGTCAAGATAATCTTCTCCAGGTAAAATCGCTTGTTGAATTCGACTTGCATAGTGAATGCTATCCATGATACCTTTTTGTTGTTCTTTAATAAGGTCTCTTTGAATCATCACTTGATTTCGTTGTTCTTCGATTTCTATATTCTTACGGTTGATTTCGTTGTTTTGGAATACTAAAAGGTTATTTGCTTTACGTTTTTGTAGATATTGCATTACTGCAAAAATTGCAAATAAGAAAACTACAATTAAGAATCCGACTACAAAATAAAGTTGTTTGCGTTGCGCATCGTTTTTTAAATTACCTTCTTTTATTTGTTGTTCTTTTTTTGACGTTTGATACCGGGTTTCCATTTCTTGGATTACTTTGGTTGATTGAGCTTCTCTTAAAGTATCTTTTAATCCAATATATTTATACAAATAGATATATGCAGAATCCCATTTTTTGAAGTATGCATTTGTCTCAGAAAAGAAATTATAAGCAGCTAATCGTCCCTCTATAAAATTAGCCATTTTAGATATTCTAATTGCATTATTAAAGTTCTCCGTTGATTGTGCATATTTTTTTAATCTACCATAACATTGTCCAATAGTAACATAATCAAAAACAAGTTCATTTTTGTTATCTAATTGTTTAGCAATTGCAATAGCCGAATCGCACTGTCTAATTGATTCATTATATTTTCCTTGTTGATAGTATACTTGAGCTAGATTATGTAAACATTGAGACGTTCCAAGTGGATAATTAGCTTTTTTGAAAAATTTTGTTGCTTCTTTTAAATAAATTGTCCCAGAATCTAAATTGTAAAATGAATTTTTTTCAACTCCAGTTGTATCTTTTTTTAAAAACATTGATGCTATTATACTATATGAGTTTCCAATTTCTAATGGATTGTTAACTTTTTTTGCTAAAGCCAACGATTTCCTATAGTAAATTAAAGCATCTTTTCTTTTTAATAGATTTGCATATACAATACCTATATTATTATATGTTGAAAGCATCCCATCATCAGATTTTATTTTTTCGAAGATGTTTAAAGCTTTCATATAGTGACTAATTGCTTTTTGATATTGTCCCTTAAAATTGTATATTGAACCTATTTGTTTTGTCGAAATAGCCATTACTCTATAGTTCTTTACAGCATCAGAAGCTTTATAAGATCTATTGTACAATTCTAATGCTGTATCTAATTGACCTCTATCTTGAAAAATAATTCCAAGTTGATTAAGGGATTTAGCAAGATTTTCGTTATCTTTTATTTCTTCACGAATAACAATTGCTTTTTCAAAATATCGCTTAGCAACATCATTATTATTCTTTTTTAAATAAAGTTTTCCTAGATTATGTAGAGCATTACCTTGTTCAAATTTATTATTTATTGATTTCGCAAGATTATACGCTTTTACGAAATTTTTTTCGCTTTCAATAATATTTGAAGCTAAATAATTTTCTCCAGCCTTAGAATAAACAGTAATTTGCTCATCTATTTTAAGGTTTTTAAGGCTATCTTTATTCGATTGAGCATTTGCAAATGAAACAAATACAAATATTAAGAGTATATGTAGGGCAATATGTTTTAAAAATGTCATTAGTATAAACCATTTTTAGTTATACTTGCAAAAGTACTGAAAATTTATTTAGAATTATTAATACTTAAATAAGAATGTTATGAGAAAAAAACTTACCCTAGTCAGTGTATTGTTTGCTTGCTTTTTTACAGCAAATATATTTGCTCAAACAATTACCGTTACTGTTAATGGAATTGCTAAACTTGACGGTCAAACCAATAATACTGGTATTACTGTAACTGCAAAAAGTTATAATATAGATGGATCTGATGTGTTTGGAATTGATGAAACCGTTACAACAAATGCAGATGGAGAATATACATTTTCTTTTACCGTACAACCATGTATAGGTACTTTTTGTGTGGAAATTGGTGCAATTCCATTGTATCTTTCTTTTACCAAAAATACTTTAATCGATAGTATAAATGAAAATTTACCTGTATCGCAGCCTTATGTAGATTTTAATTATACAATTACCAAAACGCCTGTTTTAGGTGCGTATATTCCACAAATTTGTTTGGTTACTGTTGATACAGCTGTAAATAAACACATGATTGCTTGGGAAAGGAAAAATGATGCAAATATTTTGAGATATAATATTTTAAAAGCATCAACGTATAATGGTTCTTATGATTCGATCGATAATGTTTCTCAATCTGTTCAATATAGTGTTTATAGAGATAAAAAAACAATTGCAGGAACGAGTGCTTTTTATAAAATTCAAGCTGTTTATGTAAATGGAACAAAATCGCCAGCAAGTTATCCTAAAAAACCTTTAAGTATTAGAATTACACCTAACGACACAATTCGATCATTACAATTTATAAATAAAGATGATATTCCTCTTTTTGATCATGGATTATATAAATCTATAACTGTAATGAGATCGTATCAAAATCGAAAATTCATTGCATATAAAAACTTCGATTTTAGTAAAACAGCAGGAATGTTAGGTATGATTGCTGGATTAGAAGATACTCTTAAAGCTGTTGGTAAATACTATTATTTAGCTGTTGCTGAGTTGTATCATTCATGTACACCATCTCTTTTAAAATCAGATTCAGGTCCATTTAGTCAATCAATGTCGAATCTAGCTGAATCGGAATTAACTTTAACAGAAAGTGGAATTGTTACAGAAATTAGTTTAGCAGTTAGTCCAAATCCTTCAAAAGGTTCAATATCTATTACAGTTCCAGAAGCTGGAACAATTTCAATTATTAACACAATAGGTCAAACTATATCATCGTTAGATGTACAAAAAGGAATAACACAAGTAAAAATAGAATCAGCTGGAATTTATACAATTATTCTAAATGGTTCAAAGGTTTATAAGGCAAAAGTTGCAATCGAATAAATTTCATAACAGATTTTTATTATTAAAAACGCCCGAGTTTACTTTACTCGGGCGTTTTTTTTGTGGTCTTGTTTTTTTTGATGAACTTTGCCGATTAAATTTAAGTGTTTTAAAATGAGACAATTTTCCGGTAATAATAGGAAACGAAGTGATT